>WLWG01001143.1_pt1 | contig 24918 bp, 33 predicted proteins | sample 6712871 | NCBI WGS metagenome assembly WLWG01 (sample SAMN12718693, study PRJNA515312) | sponge metagenome | isolation source: marine sponge | host: Mycale hentscheli | place: New Zealand: South Island, Marlborough, Capsize Point | collected 2003-05-01
TGAAATTTTCGGGATTTTTCATATTGCTTTTAGATACTAATGTTTCCGAATCTATAACATCAACTGGCGGTGTTTTAAATAAATTAGGTGTTTTTGTACCAAATCGTCTAAATCCAATTTCTTCTAATGCTAATGCTATAGGAATTAAACCACCATCAATAAATTGACTATATACTAATACTATACCAGTCGAATTGAGAATATTGTCAACAATGCCCTTAATCTTTGCACTGTAATTTCCAATTTTATCAGGAGAAAATATTCGCCCATATTTTTCAGATTTATATTCAAAGTTCTTTCTAGTAGGTGGATTAGTTGTTTCAGTATATTTCATAGTTTTTCGCAAACCTTCACTTCCTAACAATATTTTTCCATCCACTTTCTTACCATCATCGAAATCAGAATTAGGGTATACCATATTTAATGCTTGAAGAGGTTTTTGAAGTACGGTATATCCAAATGAATCAAGTGAGTCAAATATAGATGTACCATCTTTATTTTTTTTCGACTTATCTTTTATTTCATTCAGTATATATTCATATCCCTTTTCTTGATATGAACCACAAATATTAACATAAACATCTAAATGTTCCAATGGTTGTATAATAGCCTTTCCATTTAGTTGTTTTCTTGGATAAGTTAATTCCTTAAATGTATTTTTGAGAGAAAATAAGGAAGGAAATATTCTATATGGAAATGTATATGGATTTTCACCCCTTACAAATGATACATATCCTGTAGCCTTTCTTCTAATTATTTCTTCACCAATATTTGTTCCATCGGGAGCAATAAGTAGATTACCATCCTTATCGAAAATATCAGATAATTCGATTGTAGATCTACGGTCATTCATATTCATTACATTCAATAACCAAACAATTTCCTTATAGCTGTTATACATCGGTGTTGCAGAGAGAAATAACAACCTTAAATTGTCAACATATTTCACTAATTTAAATAATTCGTTTGTAATTCGTTTATCTTGTTTTTCATCACCAATTCTAATATTATGAACCTCATCAATAATAATTAATCGATTGTTAAAATTTTTTTTTAATTTTTTTACCATTTCCTTTTTACTTAATTCTTTACCATCATCTGTTGATTTTTTAACAATATAATTTGCGAATTCAATATATCCTAAAAATAAATATGCATTGTTAATGATACGATTTATTTGTTTAATTACTTTCTCTCTACTTAATCCTTTCATATTCATAGGATTAATTTCCTTTAAATATTTGTTTCCAGTACAAGCTGTTAAATTCCATAAGCCATCAACTAATTTTAATTTTCTATCATCAAATAGCTGTAATTTAAAATTATCTTGAACATTGGGAGATGCAACAACAATTATGCGTTGTGTAATACCTAATTGTTTTAAGTATGTTCTCATTTCTTCAGATACACTAATTGCACTACATGTTTTACCAGTTCCTAAACCATGGTATAATAGAAGGCTATTATATGGTGTCTGAAAACTTAAAAAATTTCTAACAAATATTTGATGTGGTGCTAATTCAAAATCAGATTGACATAATTTATTAGCCTGTTCTTCAATATCATAAATAGTACCATCATACTTATTGTCATTAAACTCTTTTTTTTGAGAAATTTTAATATTAAATGCTGGATCATCTAATGATGGATATAAAGAGTCATATGTACCTTCATTATCAGATATGATTTTTCTAGATAATAATTCCTTTTTATTTAAAAAAGTATTATAAGATTTGTCATCTTGTAAAAAATCAATCTTTTCAAATTCATCATTAAAAACTGTTTCAATATTGTCTTCGGTTAATTCTGGAATATTCCTTGTAATATTTAACTTCCTAGGTTTCTTTTTTGGTTTTTCCATAATACTTATATATTATCAATATAATCTATATCGCTGTAATACATTATTCACATTATTTAAAATGGTTATTTTTTCTAAATTATAAGGTCTGATCTTCTTTAAACAGTCATCTATCGAAAACCATTGTAAATCACTTATTTCAGTTTCTTGATAATTATTACTAATTTTAATATTAGAATCAATATAGCCTAAAAAATATTTATGTTTGTATGATTTCATATTAGATCCTGTAAATATCTCTTCATATGGAATAATATTTTGAATTAGTTTCACATTAGAACGTAAATATCCGGTTTCTTCTTCAAATTCTCGCAATGCACAATTTAAATCTTTTTCTTGATAGTTGCGTCTTCCTTTAGGAAATCCCCATTCAGTTTCGTCCCATGTACTATCACTTGTATTAATAATTTTTTCTAAATCATATGATTCTCTATTTTCAATACCTTCCTTTAATAAGTCAAATTTTTCTTTAGATATTTTTTCTTCTCCTCTATATTGAATACCAACCTGTTCTCCCCATAAATATTTCCACAATTCATCAAATGTAGATACTCTTATTAATTCTTTTTCGCTATTTGACATCTCATTAAAAATATTTATCAAATATTCATAATTATTTATGGGATATTTTCCTCTCATAAATTCTACAAAGCCTAGACTATGTTTTCGTCTAATTAATAAATATTGTAAATTATTTTCAAACATTCTAAACACAATTATCCCTATACTTGTAATTGGATGTTTACAATTATGAAATGCATGTCCTGTTTTACCACAATTATTACAAAAGTTAAATGATTTATTATTATTCATAGTTCGTTATATGTTTATTTAGTTATCTTTTTATATTGTTTCATTTTAATGACAGAAAAATCTTTTGATCCAGAAGTATGGGGTCCACATTATTGGTTTTTTTTAATGACATTAGCTGTGTCATACCCACTTAAAGCCAATGAAACTACCAAAAAAAAATATTATGATTTTATAATTAATTTACCACTTTTTATACCTCATCCTAAAATTGGTAATAATTTTAGTGCATTAATCGACAAATATCCAGTATCGCCGTATTTAGAAGGAAAAGATTCTTTTTTAAAATGGGTTCATTTCATTCATAATAAAATTAATATCGAAATAGGAAAGGACGAAAAAACATTAACTGAAGCATTAGACATATATTATGAATTATATAAACCAAAGGAAATTATTATACGCGAACAGGTTAAATACAGAAAAAAATTATTATTTGGGGGTGTAACTATAATATTACTTTTAGGTAGTTATTATTTATATAAAAAATAATTCTCTCTACAATATAAGTATTATTCATGAAAAATAAAAGAACTATTAAAAAGTATAATAAATCTAGAAGTAGATTAGGTGGTGAAGCAATTGCATCTGGGGGGTTTGGATGTATATTTAAACCTGCGTTAAAATGTAAAACAAAAAAATCTAGAATTAATGGTGTCAGTAAAATGTCTATTAAAGATAATGGACTCCAAGAAATGCAGGAAATTAATAATATTAAGCAACGATTAAAATCTATTAAACATTATAATGACTATTATTTGTTAGATATTGAAATGTGTGCTCCTGATAAATTAACTAGTGATGATCTCTATAAATTCGATGAAAAATGTTATGCATTAACAAGACATAATATTAATGAGAAAAATGTGAATAGTAAGCTCAATGACTTAACTATTTTAAATATGCAAGATGCGGGTATTGATTTAAAAGATTGGCTGGTTGTTGATAATAGCATTAGTAAAGACAAAATTTTTTTATTAAATGACCTAATTGTCAAATTATTAAAAAATGGTATTCGACCTATGAATGAAGCGGGTGTTATACATAATGATTTAAAAGACAGAAATATTATGGTTGATTCTCATAAGAATATTCGTGTAATTGATTGGGGCTTGTCTGGTGTAGTAAATAATAATAAAATACCCAAGGAAATAATGAATAGACCCCTTCAATTTAATACACCATTTTCATCTATGCTTCTCTCTGATGAATTTAAATTAAACTATGATATATTTTTACAATCTGTCAAGGATAAAACTATTATATTTAATAGAATGAACATTAGAAATTATGTAATAAATGAATATTTAATTAAATTAGCCAGATATTATGGATATTATGATGATAATGTTGAAATTTTTAATATACTTTTTAAACCAAGTATAAGTGAAGAAACATTTTTATCTGAAACAAAAAGAGATGATTTAATTGAATATGGGTATTATTTGTATTATTTATCAAATTATATAACCGATATATTAGTAAGATATACAAATGATAAATTAGAATTTAATAGAGATAAATATTTTATGAATGCCTATTTATTTAATAGTGATATTTTTGGATTAATGACAGTTTATTATAATTTTTTCGAGGTAAAATTTGAAAACATAGATTTACCAGAATCAGTTAAAAAAATATATCTAAACCGTATTAGAACAGTTATTGTAGAACATATATTCTCTAACGGTGCTGATAAAATAAACTTAAATAAATTGATTGCTGATATAAAAGATCTCTCTAAATTTTTAAGAAGTAATGTTAAATATTCAGCAAAACCATTATCGCAACACACTAGTAAGCATACTAGGTCAAGATCAAAATTCAGATCAAAATCTAAATCTAGATCCAGATCCAGATCCAATTCTAGATCCAAGTCTAAACTTGAAGTGGATTTAAATGCTGTTGTTAGTAAAACAACTAAACTATAATATGAATAAAAAAACCTTTATTAATATTATATGAAACTAGAACTATTAATTTTAGCAATAACTGGATTTTTTATAGCAAATACTTACTACGACGGCAATTATATCAAATTAATTCAATCATGGCAGAAATATTTCAAAATGATTGGATTTGCATTTGCAGGTTTAAGTATGTATTTATTTATAAAGAAAAATCCAAATGAATCACAATCATTGGTTCAACAAGCAACTAATATAATTAAACACATGCCTTCGTCCAAATCACCTTTAGATATATTCACACCATTTACTGATTTCACAAATCAAACACCATTTATGCCTTCTAATGAACAACATCAAGTTAATAGAATAATGGAATCAGGTAAAACAGGAACAAAACGATGTGTTAGTGAAACTAAGAAAAAATTCGTAGCTGCTGATCAAAGTTGGAAATGTGGTCATTGTAAGCAACAATTACCTGGATGGTTTGAAGTAGATCATAAAATAAGATTAGAACATGGTGGATCAAATCATGTTGATAATTTAGTAGCTTTGTGTAGAGATTGTCATGGAAAAAAAACGGCGATGGAAAATCTCTAATTTATTTCTAATGATTTATTAATGGCTACAAGTAAAAAAACATCAAATATTACTGAACAAATATCTCAAGCTGAAAAAAAGGATCCACCTATATTTAATACTAGTGGAAAAACATTTACAGAAAAACTTAAAAACTATCTTACTTATGCTTACACTATGTTTATGTTTTTTGGTATTGGTTACATTAAACTACATAAACCAGAATTTGGTTTCTTATTAGCTCTCATGATATATATTGTAATTATAAATATTATCTTTACTAAAAATCCACTAGAAATAATTAATCCTGATAATGGAGGCCTAAGTATATTTATCGCTATGTTAGGTGCATTTTTAATTGTAATGGGTTATTTTTTTTATGAAAAGAAAAAACAATTATATGAGAATGAAAGTGATGCTTCTACATTAAGTTTCTTCGGTAAACTAGCAACTAGTATGGTAAGTATATTAATAATGATAGGTATAATATATTTTGTATTCAATTTATCAGCTGAGTTTTCTGACTTTACAAAGTATTTCTTATTTGGAATTAATATTGTAATATTTTTTGGATTAATATCTCTCGCTATGAAATTTTTCGGAGTAACTGGTGGCGAACCAAAAGACAAGAAAGCATCCTGGTTTGGTCTATTAATGAAAATAATAACTTATATCCCTTGCTTAATTATAGATTTAAGCGAATATATTAAATATCAATATCAAATTACAACTAAACCAATAGTCATTATATTTTTATTGGAATTACTATTAATTGCATTTTACATTATATTTCCTATAATAATGGATAAAGTATTGTATCATAATGCAAAACAATTATTATCTGAACCTATTAGCATCAGTAATGAAACAAATCTTGGTACATTTAAGGATGTTAATTTCAAGGATGATAAATTTCAGTATAAATATGCTATTTCATCTTGGATATATTTAGACTCGTTTCCTCCAGAAACTAATTCTAATTACGACGAATTTACTTCCTTATTAAATATAGGTAATAAACCAAATATCTTGTTTAACATGTTAAAAAATAAATTAAAAATAATGGTTGAACTGCAAGATAAAACACAATATATTTTATATGAATCCCTAGATATTAAATTACAAAAATGGAATCATATTGTTATTAATTATGACGGTAAAACAACTGATGTTTTTATAAATAATATATTAGTTTCCACTAATCCTGGCGTAATTCCATATAACGACAATACTCAATTGACCTGTGGACAATTAGATGGAATTCACGGCGGCATATGTAATGTTACTTATTTCAATGACAATATATCTAGGGGTAAAATAAATACCTTATACAATTCTGTTAATAATTTAAATCCACCCATAATTTAGAAAATTTCTAACATTATAATATATTAAAGATGGTAAATGTCAAGAATATTATCATAGGCGTAGTTGTCCTTCTCTTGCTTATATTACTTATTAGATGGTTTATGGGAGATGCAACCAAAATTGATGGTCTTAAAGACGCAAAGAAAGTTACAAAAATCACTGCAGATGATTTAGAAGATTCTAATGCTTCTAATTTTGCTTATTCTACTTGGTTCTATATAGATGACTGGAGCTACAGATATGGTGAACCTAAGATTATTTTAGGAAGATTAGATGCTGATCTTAAACCTGGCCCTTCTATTGTTTTAGGCGCAATTGAGAATAATATTACAGTTGAAACTACTGTATATCCTAGTTCTCAATCCAATACTGCTTCTACACATAAATGTAATGTAGCAAATGTTCCTATTCAAAAATGGGTCAATGTTATTGTTAGTCTTTATGGAAGAACTTTAGATGTATATATTGACGGTAAGTTAGTTCGCACATGTGTATTACCCGGTGTAGCTAAAGTTGCTAATAATGCACCCGTATTTGTTACTCCTCTAGGAGGATTCTCTGGATACACAGCCAATATTCATTATTACGGAGATGCTCTTAACCCTCAACAAGCATATAATATTTACCGCTCTGGTTATGGTGGGACTGGAATGGATTTCCCATATAGTGTAAAGGTCGAGTTCTTAAAAGATGGAGAAGAACAAGGAAGTCTTGAAATATAATTTCATATCTAAATTTCTTATGTATAATATATAGATATGTCTGAATTCGGAACAATGTCATCTGGTGCTGGTTCTTTTGATAGTTTTAAAAATAATAAAGCCATTAGTGGAACCAAAGAATTTTTAGAATCAAATAGTTTAGTAGCAAAAGTCGCCTTTCTATTATTAGTTTTAGTAGTTTTTGTTGTTGCACTTAGATTTAGTGCTCAATTTTTAGCATGGGTTTTCTCTTTTAACAAATCACCATACTTATTTAGCGGTATGGTTGATGCAAAAACTATGCAAGTTATACCACAAGACCCAAACGATAAATCGTCTGTTACTCTTATGAGATCCGATAATCAACAAGAAGGTATTGAATTTACTTATTCAGTTTGGATGTTTATAGATGATTTAGTATACCAACAAGGTCAATATAAACATGTATTCCATAAAGGTAATGACAATATTAATTACACCACTGCTCCTATCGGTATGAATCATCCTAATAACGCTCCTGGATTATATATTGCACCCAATACAAATGCTTTAGTAGTAGTTATGAATACATTTAATAATATTGAAGAAAAACTCGTTATTGACAATATTCCTATCAATAAGTGGATCTGTGTTCAAATTAGAGTTGAAAATCATCAATTAGATGTTTTTATTAATGGTAAATTAGCCAAACGACTTATTATGAAAGGAGTCCCTAAACAAAATTATGGTGATGTATACACATCTATGAATGGAGGATTCTCTGGATATATGTCTGATCTTAGATATTTCAATAATGCTTTGGGAACAGCTCAAATACAACGAATTGTTGATAGTGGACCTAATCTTGAAATGACTGGAAGCGCTATTACTGATAGTAAACCTAGATACTTATCGCTAAGATGGTTCTTTATGGGAAATAAAGACGGATATAACCCTTAAATTTTTTATATAATTACTTATATTTATATAAAAAACAATAATATTATTTATTATAATGCCTTCATATGGACCAAATAATATTATAATTTCTAGTAAACCGCTATTAATTAATCATTATGAAAGTATAAGAGTCGGTATTAATGAGAAAGTAACTTTCACAGGTGTTATAGATCAAAGTAATACTACCGTACAAATTAAAGCAGAAAATCTAGACACCACTAAATTACCTAATAATTATAATTATTCTGTAAATTTTATGGTTATAGGTGGTGGTGGTGGTGGTGGTGGTGCTGCTGCTAATAATGTTTATTATGCCGGTAGTGGTGGTGGTGGTGGCGCTAATGTAGTTATTCAATATCCTTTTGATAGTTATGCAAATAATTCTTTTAAAGTAGATACTGTTGGAAATGGAGGAGTTGGACAATTTAATAATACCGGCAATCAGAATGCCGGATTTGACGGGGGGGATACAAAATTAATTCTGAACAATGGTGCATCTACTGTTCTATGTGAGGGGGGGGGAGGGGGAATGCAGGCTGCTGCTGGTGGTGGTGGTGGTGGTGGAGATTTTACAATTTCAGACCCTAGCGGCAGATTGACTAAATTGTATGGTGGTGGTGGTGGTGATGGGGGGCAGGGATCCAATCAATTTCCAAATCCAGGGTATACACCACCTACTTCGGAGAATATTCCACCACAGTTTAAAGGAAAATCTAGTCAATTTGGTATAGATATAGATACTGGATATACCGGTACATACAAAATACCATTATTAAATAATTCTGATAATTCGAATTTTATATATGGAGGTTGTGGTGGTGGAGGTGGAGGAGGTTGGGGACCCAGTCAGTCTAATCCAGAACAATCGTCTGGAGGAATTCCAGGAGGAGGAAATGTAAGCCCAGGTGGGAGGTATTTTCCTTATACTTACAGTGCTGATGGGCTTATTAGCGGTGTTGGAAGAGGTGGTTCTGCTAGTGTATACGGTGGAGGTGGAGGCGGTAGTAATGGTAGTAGTAGTGTTCCTGGTGACAATGGCGGTGATGGAAAACAAGGTATTGTTGTTTTTTGGTTTGTATTATTAATACCGTTGAACTCATGTACATGGAATCCAGATTTATCAGGACAAAGTGTTAATTGGAGTAGGGCTAATACAGCACAAGGTTGTGTATCAGTTGAACCTAGTAAATTAGACGAGAGAAGAAAGGCTGAAATATTTAAATATAAGAATAACAGTGCTAATTTTTCACGAAAACAAAATTATGCAAGATTTGCAAGAGGGTTTAAACAACGAGGACAAACATTTGCTACACAAACACCGGATTATACCAATTCTAACATACGTGAGCTGAAATTGGGAGGTGTAAATGGTCCTTTATTATGTAAAACAGGAAATACATATATAGCCAATTCTAGACAAAATAATGTTCCTGGACCAACTACAAATATTGCATATGACCCAACCGTACCATTGACTAGATATGTTACAAGAAGAACATATAGTGGAGGTTCAGAAAAGTGGCCTCAATATGGACCGAATACTGGTCAAGCTAGACTAGCTAAATGGGCACGTAATACAGGAACAAAACCGGGAATGTTTTTTTAGAATAGTTTAATATTAATAAAATTATTAAACTATTTATTCGCGTAAAGAAGGATTTACACATATTTCATTGGATGGGAATATATCTCCAGACATACACATATCACTTTCATCAACAGACACACAACTTCTGAATCCTCTATCTTCACCAATATAACAATATCCAGACTTGGAGCTATTTCGTTGTGTTGAACTCATTGCGTCGTCAGGTAAAGGTTCTGTATTTTCCTCGGCATCTGCTAATGCAGATGATAATGATGCAGGAATAATAGATGATTGTTGAGATTGTTGTTGTTGAGATTGTTGTTGTTGAGATTGTTGTTGTTGAGATTGTTGTTGTTGAGATGGTGTGGATTGTTCCAAATCTAGTTGTCCTTGAACAACATCAATACCACTTTCAATAGTTCCAGCAGCTACATCAACACCTAATTTAGCTCCTTCAGCGGCAGTAGATGTAATATCTTTTGTAATTAAACCTAAACTTTCTAAAATACCTCTAATTAATGGAGAAGATGTTTGTTTAAGATTTTCAAAAAAAACACCTAAATAAGAAAAAATATTAACACCTAAAAAAAGAAGGATAATAACTGCTAATCCAATTTTAGTATAATTATTTTTTCCACTAGTTTTAAACATGCCTTCACTAGGGGAATTAGATGTTTCTGATTCTGAAGGAGATGAGAATCCAAGAAATGATTTAGATTTAGATGTAGATTGTGGCGGAGATTCAATATCAATTGTAATCCCAGCTGGTATTTTACTATTACTATTCATTATATAAAAATGATTATATAAAAATATGGGATTTAGACCTTAATTTACCGATTTCATCATAAATACTATGACCTACTTTATTAGTAATATAATATGCTGTTGTAATCGTTAATGTTAATGTTAATGAATAACAAACAATTGCAATTGTAATTGGTTCCATATAAATAATGTTATATTAATGTATAATGGATTATATAATTCCGTCGTTTTCAATGTTATTATTGGATAGTATATATTTATCAAATATAGGTGGTCCAATGTTTAAAGGTATGATAAAGAAAATACAAAAAGAAGATATGGGACTAAATGTATATGGTGCAATTGGAGCATATATTCTTATGATATTAGCTATATACAAATTTATAATAATGGAGAGGAAGTCACCGTCTGACGCATTTATATTAGGAATTTGTATTTATGGGATATTTGATTTTACAAATTATGCTATATTTAAAAATTACAATATGTTTGTTGGTGGTATAGATATGTTATGGGGTGGCGTATTATATTATACAGTAACATGGATTACATATAAATTGTTAGGTATAAAGTATTAAGGATTTCTAATAATAGTGTTTATGGTATTCATAGCCTCAAGTTTTTCGAATGTTTTCTCTCTATTAGATTTTTCAACTCCATTAAATAAATAATCTGTAGCAGGCGAGACTTCGTTTTTTTTAATTTCTTTGTAGATAAGATCGATTTTTTTCGTGATATTATCTACAACGCCAGCATCTTCAATAATATTAACATTTTTATTAAATTGATCTGTAATAATAGATATAGCAAAGTATATGAGGTATTTGCGTTTTTTTTTAGATCCGGCAGTGTATCTAATGGTAAATAATTCGAAAATACTTTTTAATATTTTGTCAGTGATTTTACATTTTTTGACTTCTTTTGAAAAAAATATAGCATCCCAGATCATCCATATAGGTTCTTTTTGAAATTTTTCATCAATATTAGAAGCGAATGTTCTGCGTTCACAAATACAATTTTCCTTTTTCTTTTTACATAGGTTTTCGAATTCAATAATCCATTCAAACCAATAACATGCTTCTAATGAGTTTTGTGAATCTTTTGATAAATGATACATAAATTCATTAACTGCAATAAAGAGTTCCTTGGGGTCGTCTTGTTTAAATATATTAGTGACATATGTAACGTCTTTAGCTTTAAGTCTAGATGACATAGCAGTCATATCAAATTCTTCAGCCTTTTTTATTTTAATACTTTCAATAGAGTGTTTTTTTTTAGATTGACATAAAATAGTAATTATTTCAGCAAACATTTTTCGAATTTTAGAATTATTTCGCAGATTAATTTCAAATCCTATATAGCCGTTTTGAACTACTTCTTTAAAATTATTGAAACGCATTTCTAAATAGATAGGTAATTTAGGATTACCTAAATGAATATGTTTTCCTAAAAAACATAATATAATATCCCATAAATCAATAAATAAACCACAACATATAAATTCAGCGCTCCAATTCAAAGCATACTCTATTTTACCATTTTTTAAACTATTTAGTAATTCTTTTTTAGCATCAGTTCTTTTAAATTTTGAGAATGTAACGCCTTTAAATTCTTTATCACTTCGCATATCATTTATTTCAATATCATTCATATAACTTTTTCATATAAAAAAAATAACATAATTATACATATACATAATGGGTTTAACAAAAATTTACACAAGACTTGAAAGAAATTTAAAAAGGATGCCGATTTGGTTTCATTTACTAATACTTTTAGCTATATTATATATTTTGATACATATTTATAATGACATGCAACCAAAAAGAGAAGGATTTATTGATCAAAGTGATAAATTCATTGTAAAAAAAGGAGTTGATTTATATGATGATTTTTATGTAAATATATACGATGAATTGTTTTTTAGGGAAGTAGTAAACCAGTATGAAGTTGGAAGTATTCAAAATATTACAAAGCCAACAACAGAAAGTAATATTTTATTAATAGGAAGTGGTACAGGACACATTGCTGAAGAATTTCACAAAGATAATATAAAAATAATGGGTATAGATGAATCACAATCTATGGTAAAATATGCACAAAAGGAATATCCATCAATACCATTTAAGGTTGCAAATCCGTTAAAATCTATAACATTTAATGCAAATACATTTACACATATTTTATGTTTAAATTTAAATTATTATCAGTATAAAAATAAATATCAATTTCTTCAAAATGTTTATAACTGGTTAAGACCAGGAGGATATTTTGTAGTACAACTAGTTGATAAGAACAAATTTGATCCAGTTGTTCCTGCAGCAAAGCCGTTTATAATGGTAAATCCTCAAAGCTTTGCTGATAAAAGAATAACAACTTCTTCTGTAGTATTTAACAATTTTAATTATAAATCAGACTTTCAAGTATTTCCAAATGATTTTGTTCAATTTAGAGAGATCTTTAAAGATACAACACCTGGTTCTAGCAAAGTGAGAGAAAATGTTCATAAATTATGGATTCCTCCTAAACAAAAGGTAATACAAGAATGTAAAGAAATTGGATTTATAGCATATGCTGAAGTAGATTTGCTAATGGCCCAAATGGAATATCAATATTTATATGTATTTCAAAAACCAGAATAAATAATTTATATAAAATAATTAAATTATTTATTTATTTCTTTTGAAAAGCACTAATAGCCTCCCATAATTTTGCAGATTCTTGTACATTAAAAGCTCCTCTTTTTTGTGCAATATGTAAAAATTGCACAAGTACATTTAATGCAGTGTTTTCATCCTTAATTTCTACATCAAAAATACTAATAGTTTCTTCTTTTTGTTGTGAAGATACAGGCTTTTCAATTGTTTCCATAGAGATATTTTCCATTATATTAATAATTTATAAATAAAATGGCTTATTATAACGAATATTTATCTAACATATTTTCCAACACGAGCAAAAGAGTCGACTACAAAAATAATAAATACTCCTAAAAATGAATATAATATTAATTCTTCGGTTACATGTCCAGTGTTTTCATCTTGTTGTTCTTCTAATAAATATATTATTTGGTTTAATTTAGTTAAAAGTTCATCTTTATTTACACCACTTGGTGTATTATCATCAGAACTTTGATTGTGATATGGTACATATTGTTGATAATATTGCTTTGCATATTGACTGGGTAATTGAGTAAAACTTTCTTGAATATCTTCACTTGTATCATGATGGTTGCTTGAAGCCATATTTTGTTGTTGTTCCATGCGTTCTTCCATACCATGCTCCATTCTTTCAATACCAGCAGAGGATGGATTACCTAGTGGTTGAAATTCGCTTAAATCTTCTTCTTCTTCTTCTTCTTCATGAATTTTCTTTACCATAGCCTCTATTTTTGGATTTGATTTAAAACCTTCTCTCCTCTTAAGAGTCTTATTTCTCATACTCTCTTTTTTTTTTTGAATGGGATTCATATTTTCAATATTATATTCAGATGCATACATTGCTAAATTAGACATTGGGTACTTATAAAAAATATAGATAAAAATTTAATTAAGTTACGGAAAATTATATTATTAATTTATATAAGAAAGATGTTTAACTTAAAAAGCGTTTTAGGAAAAGTATTTGTTTTAGCTATTGTAATCTTTGCTGCAAAACACAGTCTTTTAGCAGGAATAGTAGCTTTACTGCTATTGATTGCTCTTGATCCTGTAATTGAGGGTATGGAAAATAAGGAAGACGATTCTTCTAAAGAATCAGATTCATCCGATGAATCTGATAAATCCGATGAATCTGATGATAAAACTCTATCCGCTAAGGATAAAGCTGCTATGGCTAGTTTTAGAAAGGAAAACTGTGTTGATGGTAAATTAATGAAAGATAATACAGTAGTAACACCACTATCATTTCAATCTAATTTCCCAAATGTCAAATTTACTTCTAAACCATGTCACCCATGTGATGAGACTTGTGATTTTGAAATAGTTTCTTCTGAAGAAAAATTAACAGTTGAAGAAAATTTAAGATCTATTGACTCTAATTCATCGCCTGTAGATAGAGAGAAAGCTATTACTAAATCTAAATCTGAATAAAAAATAATAAAATAATAATTTATATGAACAAATTATTATTTATATTACTTATTTTTAGTATTATTCTTTTATTTACTAGATCATGTCAACAAGAAGGATTTAATACTTATTTTAGACAAAGAGTTAGACCACATGTTAGAAATATAAAGAATGCGCATGAAACTGTTACATATCATTTTAATAATAAATTTCAAAATTTCAGTAAAACATTAGGATTTAATTAATTAATATGAATTCACTATTTTATATATCTAATATATAAGTTATGAATGTTACAGAAGTGTTAGGTACATTAAACAGTAGTAAATATTTTACCGGTATTATTATGATTATGTTAAATATCGGCTCTAGGTTTGTCGAAATTAAATTAAGTGATTCTATGGAGCAATATATTAAATATAATATTGCTAGAGAGGTTCTTATTTTTTCAATGGCTTGGATGGGTACTAGAGATATAATAGTTGCATTAATTTTAACAGCATCATTTGTTATATTATCTGATTTCTTATTAAATGCTAAAAGTAATTTATGCATTCTTCCAAATAAAGAACAGTATATTAAAGTAGATACTAATAAAGACGGTGTTATTACTGATGTTGAAATTAATAATGCAATTGGTTTACTAGAAAAAGCTAAAAGACAAAAGGATAAGGAGAGAAATCAAACTCTGATGAATTATTATCAAAGTTTAACATAAATTATATACTAATATTATAAGATGACTGATAATATTAGTGACAATATACTTAAAATTACATTTAATGCCCATACTGTTAATGGGTCTATTATTCAAAATAATAATTATACACCTAGCATGTCAAATCCACAATATATATCTTTTCCCAACATATTATTTATACCATCTATTAAAATAACTAAAAAATTATTTCAATCAAATTTAGGTGAAGATGACATTAAAAAAATATTTTTATCTCCAACACAATTAAATAATTTTATTACGAGATTAAATGAAAAAAAAATGTATAAACCTATTACTATTAGCGAAGCTAAAACAAAAGGAATTATTGTAAATAATATTAAATTTATATTAGATTTATTTTTTGTAAAAGGTAATAATTTTTATTTAAATAATAATACATTCATTGTTAATAATTATACATGGAATAATAAATACAATCTTGACTATAGTTCTGGAAGAAAAACACCTGTTGTTTCAATCAATATTGATTTATTTTTACATAAAGGGCAAAAACTTTCATTTATTGATTCAACAAAAATAACATGTAGTCAAAAAAGACAACAAATTATAAAAGATTATTATGAATTAGTTAAGTTAAATAAATCATCGTCGAAAACTGCACCTTATAGTGATATTCCCGTTGATAATACAAAATCTGCAAAATCTGCAAAACCTGCAAAATAAATATATTTAATATATATATTATGCCCAGTGAACTGAATATTATTTCTGATGTATTTGATGATAAAATAAAATTTTCTGATTCTCATATAAGTTTAAAATTACATGAACACTTTATAACAAGAATTAATGAGATTGTACATTTTACTGACTCTAAAATGAGTATATCTATGTTATTACTAGCGTCTTTACTATTATTTTTTCAAATGGGTAAAGATGAAAAATATCTACATACAAAATTAGCAATGGTTATTACATGTACTATGATTATTTTTGCAATATTAATTATTTTATATACAGGACTGATTACTTCATTTCAATTTAGACAATTAAAAGATTACTGCCTTGATAAAAAAAAATGTGACGATGTAATGCATTCTCTAATAGATCTTCGATATAAATCTTCTATGATATATGTATTTCATATGTTGTTTATTTATATTCTTATTGGTGCAAGTATGATGCATAGTTTTTTTGTCATTAAATAAATTAATTAAATAAATTAAATATTATTATTCATATACTATTAAATAATATATGAATAAAACTACAAAGGTTAAATTACTACTCACTGGATATTATATTACAATTACCTCTGTATCTGGTTATTTTTATAATAAAGAAATGAAAAATATATATTCATCAAATTCATATATTTCAAGAAGACATATACTACCATTATTATATTAAGCATAACCAATAATAGCACAATCTATTCTCTCTCCAGCATGACCAGTTGTTAATGAATCTTTGTGACATCCTCTACCCAAATCATCCTCATCTTTATGAACTACGATAGACCTACCTATTATTGATTCATCTCCATATAATGTTAGTTTTGAAGTTTTTATATGAAACTTAGCTTCTTTACTACTATTTGCAATTATATTTCCTAAATCACCTGCATGACTATTAGTGTCATTTAAACCACCATGATCATTATTATTTGGATCCCAATGGCCACCACATTTAGAACAGTCGGTTTTTAATAGATTTCCAAATTGATGAACATGAAATCCATGCTTTCCTTCAGATAAATTTTGTATATGTCCATTTATTTTTACATCTGTGTTTTTACTATCTTGAATAAATGTACAATAACTACCTTTTAATCTCCCTTGAAATACTGCTATTCCTTTCATATGGTTTATTTATATATAATAAATTATTTTAATAATATATAAATAAATGCCTATTAAAATAGAATCAATATATGATCTACTTTCACTAATATCATTATTTTGCTATATATATTATTTCTATAGTATGGATATTGTATTAATAGTTGGTGCTATTTTATGTTTATTACTTCATAATATCATAAAACACATTACACAAGGATGGTATCCTCCTATATTTAAAAGACCGGATGGTGCAACTGACTGTAATTTATTCAACACTGGAGGATTAGTTGATGAAAAATCTGGATTTCCTTCGGGTCATGTAACAGCTATTTCCTTTCTAATGAATTCTCTATTATTTAATACTGATTTATCTTATCAGAATATAATTATATATAATATTCCTATTTTATTAGTTGCTTATGCTAGACTCATGAAAGGTTGCCATAATATTATACAAGTTATAGCTGGATATATATTAGGTATTAGTGTATCACATATTCTACATAAATATAAATCGCAAATTAAAAAATATATAACCATATATTAAATACTATGCAAGATACTAAAATAAATAAATCTATTGGTTATAATTATGCTATTGCAAAGTCACTATATGATTCACCAAACGGCAAAATAATTATTAATGAAGTAGATAAATTATTAGATTATTTAATTGAACTAATTTTAGCATACAATAATAATCCTACTGGAGCATTAGAAAAACTTAATTTGATTAAACAAATTTTTTTTAAAAATTATACTAATGAACAAGGTCAATTAGGACAGCCATTAGTAAGAATTAATAATAAATTACAACCTGTTGCTTCATTAGATGAACTTATAAATAAATTTATTCCATCATTAAATCTTCGAGAAAAAATGATGATGATTAAAAATTTTGCTTCTAGAGAAAATGATTGTATTATGTTTTCAATATTATTAGAATTTAGTGCAGTTAAAACAGATAAAGTAAATCTACCCCTTCTTGAAAACAAATACAATATGTTAAATATTAATGAAGTATTTAAATACATTGATAATATAGAAAAAATTCTTGGATTCGATATACTAGAGACAAATAAATGTTATAGAGATATTAATGGAAACCAACCAGTCAAATGTGTACCCGGAAGAACATATCCATTATATAAACTCATTCAATCTGATTATATAAAAAATCCTAGTAAATCGCCTATAACCATATGTTGGTTATGGCATCCATTAGTATATGGTGTACAATATCAAGATGTTCTTAAATTGCAGTCTGATAATTATGTTAAAAAACTTGTTACTAGTTTCGAAACTACCAATAAACCTAGCCAAGAAGAAGAATGTATGACTAGTATATATTCAAAATATCCTTTATTTCCTCCCTTATCTATTCGTGAAAAGGCATTTATGAAAAGTAAAGGGATCAATACTAATATAGGTGATGGAATATATCAAAAACCACCATATAGACCTCCTGTATGTTACTCTAAAGCTATTGAACCAAACAGTTTTTACTTAAATTTATTAGAGAAATATAATAAATATGTTGTGAGTAATCTATCAGGACATTCTATGTTGTATATTATTATCGCCAAATTGTTTAAAAATATTAATTTAGATTTAATCTTATTGGCTAATGTATTATTTATGGTTCCATATAATCATTCTATACATGAAGTTTTACAAGCAGCTAAATTATTAGGTGTTAATACACGCTACTCTATTAGAGTTGTTGATCTAGTGGCTATTAATAATATTCTTAGTAAAAATAATCTAACAATGATTAGTATACCTAGTAAAAGTACATATATGCAAAACGCTGGAAAAAGAAAAACAGAAAAACGAGTCAAATACAAAACCAGAAGAAATACAAAAAAGAAATATTTATAAATAAAATTGATTATAGATTAATAATTTTATTTATATTAAATTACTTAATACAATATGTCAAATAAGATCATACAATTACCCACTGTTTCTACAGGAGAAATTATAAAAAGGCCTTCTCAATATTGTAAAACTCCATATGTTGCAGATGTCTCTTTAGAATCAGGTGTTATGATATTAGGTCATTCACCCTCATTGGGGTGTTGTGGACTTGCTGATAAAGGTGCTTCTATTATTATGACAAAATTAGAAGAAAAGAAAAAACAAACATGCAGTCATAGAATAGAACTAGCTGTATATTCTGATGATAATAATAATAGTGTTGTTGTAGGAATTAATCCAAAACTTGGAGAAACTATTGCTGAAGAGTGTTTAAAACAAAATTATATTTTAAATTTAATAGATATTAAAACATATAAACGAGAGGTTACTATTTTAAATTCTCGATTTGATTTTGCCGGTGTTGATTCTAATGGCAAATCATTTGTTATGGAGATAAAAAATGTTCCTCTTGCTGATTTTGTTGATGTTCCAAAGAAAGAAAGAAAAAAATATGCAGACTCTTTTAAAGATAAAGATTTTAATGATAAAATTGCATATTTTCCAGATGGTTATAGAAAACAAAGTACAGATGTGGTTAGTCCTCGCGCATTAAAACATATTCAAGAATTAGAAGAGATTTCTATTAATAGTCATGGAAAGGTTAGAGCGATATTATGTTTTATTGTTCAAAGAGATGATGTATCGCGTTTTCAAACATCTAATATTGATTTGACATATAAAGAAGCTGTATATAAGGCTCATCAAAATGGGGTTGAAATAAAAACTATTCAAGTAAAATGGAATACATGTGGTGAATGTCATTTTGTTAGAAATGATTTACCAATATCTTTAAAAAATGGGGAATTTATTTAATATCTTTTGATAATTTGTAAGTTTTATCTTTAGTTGTTACTCTCAATGTTAATTCCTTATTTTTTTTACAAAAATCTAATACTCTGTCATTCAAAAAAATGTTAATTAATAGTTCACCCATTTCTATTATACATTTTTCAATTTTATATTTTGTTTTTAACATATTTTCTATATCGATAAAACATGCCTCTTCATTTACAATTTCCCATCTTACATATCGATCATTTATAATTAATATAATATAAATATCGTCCATGTTACAATGTAGTTAATATATCATTATAAAATATTTCTATATATATTTTAGGTATTTCATTAAAATCTATTATTTTTCTATTTATATTAAATCTCTCGGTTCTATCTTCCTTTAAAAGTTTTTCTTCGAAATATGATGGATTATCATAACATTTTTCTACTGTTTTCTTACCACATTTATCAAACACTCCAGGAATATTATCACTTTTATCACCTAATACTATTTTATAAAACAAATCTCTCTTCGGATCACCACTATATGCTTTAGATTCTAATAGGGATTTATATTTTAAATTAAATAAATGAATTCTATCATTAGACAACTGAATATAATCATGATCACTTGTAATTATGTAAATCTGACAGTCATTATATGTGTTATATAGATGTTTCGAGGTTAAAGCCAAACAATCGTCTGCTTCTAATTTATCAAACTGTATTATTTTATCTACGCCGGCGTTTTCAAATAGTTTTTCTTTGTATACTAAACTAAAGAAATTACCAATATTTGCCTTTTTATTTTTTTCTTCATCTCTTCCTCCTTTATAATTATTTATTATTTGGTTTCTCCATATTTGTTTTCTTGGACAATCCTTTCCTACAATTATATATGGATCAGTTACATGTAGTTTCTTCTTTATCTCTTGAATTTTTGTTTTAAATGTCTCTCTAAATTTTTGCACAAATTCTTCATTGTTAATTGGATTTTCTAATTCTTCTGTCGGTTTAGCATTTTTCCACCAAATATGTAAGGAAAATACTCTATAAAATATAAAGTAGCTCGCATCTATTAATATATAGTTCTTCATTGTTAATTACTTAATAATTCTATATTTAAATTAACTTCAATTATATTTAAAATTGAAGCTAATTATTTTTTACTCATAATATACAAAATAATTCTAATATGACAACGTACGGATATTATTCATCTAAACAACTAAAAATTATCAAACACGATAAAAAATATCCATATATTTATTGGAAAACTAACACAGGTACTATTGTACAGGTTACAGAAGTTATGGATGGACCATATCATAATAATTTTAAAGATGTTATTTGTATGGGTCCACTAGATTCGTGGTATGAATCGTCCTCAACAATTAAATATAAATTTCATATTCCACGAGAAATAAAAAATAGAATAAATTAAATTTTATAGACTTAATATAAATGATATTTCAAAAAAAAGAACAAAAAAAAGAACAAAAAAAAGAACAAGGTAATAGATTTTCTGATATTAAAATATCAAAAAAATATCTCTACCTATTAGTATCGATTTTAATTGGTTTTACAATAGCGTATTTTTTTAACTATAATATGAGTAGTAAAGGCAGTAAATTGCAAGAAATTGTTCTTTTGGTAAAAGGTAATTGTTATCACATTCATCATTCAATAATTTTCTCTGTAATAATTAGCGCAATATTATTTGGTAGATATATTAAAAATGATATACTATTATATTCATTTATAGGATTTTTAATAGGAATGTCTGGAGAAGATTTATTATTTAAAGATTGGGATCTAGTCAAAAATAATTGTCATAAAAGTAAATTAATAAAATTTATGCAAAATACAATTGATGTAAATAATAAGTATAATTAATTATTTATAAAATTGATTAGCACTTACATACTATCTTTAATGTAAATTATGTGTGTTACATTAAAGATGAATAATTATCAAGTACTATCTAAAAGTGAGATAGCAGATTCTCTTATTGAATATAATCCAATTCATTTAACCATGGTAGATTTCGAATTTATGCATTTAGTTAATGATATTCATCACCAAACAAATTTTGAAAATTTTCAATATATTCTAGGAGTTATAATGTCATTATATGGAATTTATTATTTTGTAAATGGAATAATAGATTCAATATTTAAAAATTAGCTTCTTTCGCTCATCTTCAGGCAACTTTGTTCTTTTGCCTAGAAATTTAAAGTATTTATTTGCTAAGTTATATCTCTCAGATACATTTTTTGCATTGGGATACTTTGTTTTTTTATGTTTTTTCATTGCTTCTAATCGAACTTTCATTATCATACCCACTTGCCATATTCTTTTATGAGAATATTTTCCATTTTTATATAATTTTTCAAGTTTCTTTATTGTATTCTTAACATCTAATACAGTCGTATACTTAATAGGTATTGTATCACTAGGGTCTTTATCTATATATACATCAAAGCTCTTTTTTGGGTCATTTGGATTATATAAAAATTGTTTTTTACCCCCATTTTGTTTTTTTGTTTTACAATATTTATATGGAGCACAAGAACTACGCATAGAATATCCTTTTATTTTTTGCGTCAAACATTTCATTTTTGAAAATCTTCTTGGTAATTTAAATGTCTTTCCATCTTTTCGTTTGCATATTTTATTTTTTTTTGTTGAATTACAACAATTCGTCATTTATACACTATGTTATTAAAAAAATTGAAAAATATTAAATGAAAAATATAATACAGTATTAATATATGTTAAATGAGATTATCAATTATCTATACTGATTATAAGAATAAAACTATACATCAAAAATATTTATATAAGAAATTTTCGAATGAAATTAAGTCCATTGGATATAATTATTCTACACAAAATCTAAATTATTCAAAATCAGCTTATGTAAGTGATAAAATATATGAATGTACTATAAATAATATTATTTATTATAAAGCAAAAATTAAATATAAAATACAATATAATAAATTTACCAAAGATCAAGACAAAACAACAAAACAAATTTGCAAGTCATTAATGTTAATTATTCCGAAACAAAATGATATAGATATATACAAAATGAGTGACATAGATTTTATATTTGATGATGAGTATATTTATGATAAATTAAGAAATGAATTTATCTCCTTAAATAGCATTTCGTTAAACATATATGATTGTGAAAAATTTATTGATAAATTAAATTTATAAGTAACATAATTTATAAATTTATTTTTTTGACTTTTTTGTTGTTTTCTTTTTCTTTGTTGGTTTCTTTTTCTTTGTTATTTTCTTCTTCTTTGTTGTTTTCTTCTTTTTTGTTGTTTTTGCTTTTTTTGCTTTTTTTGCTTTTTTTGCTTTTTTTGCTTTCTTTTTACCACCAAAACTAATATCACCTTCATCATCGGTTTCTGGTTCATCTTGATCTACATGATCAGTGTTTAAATCCTCAAGGGTTAATGGAACATATAATTCATCCATATCCATAGGTCCTCCATCTTCATCTTCTTGAATAAATGCTTGATTTAATACATCATCTTCTTCTTCTTCTTCTTCTAGACCTTGGCCTAAAGGATTGAATGGACCATATTCATATTCAAAACTTTCATCTTCAGAATCTGTGTCAACTTCGTAGCTATTATTTAAACTAGTATTATTACTCATATATAAATTATGAATATTTTTTTAATTTAAACGACTTTTTTATACATAGCTAAGGCCTTTTTCCGTTGATCTTCATATACAACAATAGGCTTGGGATATTTAATATTTTTAAACTTATTATATTCATTATCCCAATCATGTATAGATTTTGCTGGTACTGAATTTAATTCTGGAACCCATTTTTTTATATATTCAGCATCAGGATCATGTTTTTCAGATTGTGACCAAGGATTAAATATACGAAAATAAGGTTGCGAATCAGCACCAGTTGAAGCAACCCACTGCCAATTTCCATTATTACTTGCTGGATCATAATCAGTTAATTTTTGAGCAAAATATTTTTCCCCTTGTTCCCAATTTATTAACAATGTTTTAATTAAAAAACTTGCAGTTATTAATCTCGCTCTATTGTGCATATACCCGGTTTCATTCATTTCTCGCATACCCGCATCAACTATAGGATATCCTGTCATCCCTTTTTTCCATGCATTTAATTGCGATATATTAGAATTCCAAACTATTTTACTATATTTTTCTTTCAACGGATTTCCTAAAACTTGAGGGTTAGAAAATAATAATTGAGCGTAAAATTCTCTCCATATTAATTGTCGTAATAAATCACTTTTTAATCCTAATTTGGATTTCATTTTTTCATATGTTTCTCTCACAGATATATTTCCAAATTTTAAATATGCACTTAATAATGTGGTATGAGTATCTAAATCATTTCTTATTTTACCATATGATTTAAATGAACTAATATTATTTATTATTTTCTCTCCATACTCTCTTCCACCATTCACCAATATATCTGGGTTTGGATCTGTATATTTTAAATATGCATCTGTTAATGTAATATCTCCATCATATATATTTGCAAATTTATATTTTCTTAAATATACAGGTTTTAATACTTTTTGAGGTAATACCTTATTGTAATATGGAGTAAATTTGCTATAAGGTTCGTCTGAACCTGATTTTATAGTTCCAGGTTCATATAAATAATAATCTTGAGTGGTTATACACTCCATATTTAATGACTTACATAACTTGTCTATAGATGTATCTCTTTTTTTTGCATATGGTGTTATATCCCAATTAAAAAATACAGCATCAATATTCCATTTTTTTATAAGTTTATTAATAATTGTATCATTTTCACCATAATAACAATTTAATTCTCCTCCATTTTTTTTTATATTTTCTCTCAAGTCGTCTAAACTTTCAATCATAAATTGTATTGAATTATCTGATTTAAATTTATTTTTGTCAGTTACTTGTTCGGGGGTAAATATAAAAATAGGATATACTGTTTTACATTTTTCCATTGCTAAGTTTAATCCTATATTGTCTTGAATGC
>WLWG01001146.1_pt1 | contig 24862 bp, 36 predicted proteins | sample 6712871 | NCBI WGS metagenome assembly WLWG01 (sample SAMN12718693, study PRJNA515312) | sponge metagenome | isolation source: marine sponge | host: Mycale hentscheli | place: New Zealand: South Island, Marlborough, Capsize Point | collected 2003-05-01
GTTGAACAGTCAGTACAAGTAGATTTAAACTCTAGTCAAGGATATACTGTTATTTTTATACAAAACGGTGTTTCTAATACTATAAAAATTAATGGTGGCGGAGATTCAGTTATAACCATTAAACAAAGTTCATAGGGTAAAAAATGAAATTTAATTTAATTAAAAATGTAGTAGGAGCCATAGCACCAACACTAGGCTCTGCTTTGGGTGGACCATTGGGCGGACAGGCAGCTTCTGTTGTGGCACAAGTCCTTGGTTGTTCTCCTGAGCCAAAAGCCATCAATCAAGCCATTCAATCAGCAACGCCTGAACAAATGCTTGAATTAAAAAAAGCAGAACAAAACTTTGAAGTGCAGATGAAAGAATTAGATGTAGATGTATTCAAGTTAGAGGTAGCTGATAAACAAGATGCTAGAGTAAAATTTAGTAAAGATTGGACCGCAAGAATTATGGGTATTGCTGTGGTCGGTGGGTTTTTGGGTTATATATTTTTGGTAACCTTACAGCCACCCGAACAAAATTCTGAAGCTTTAATCAATTTAGTGTTAGGATATCTAGGTGGGTTGGCATCAGCAGTTATATCGTTTTACTTTGGGGCTTCAAACACGTCTGAGAAAAAAGATGACTAGTAAGCCAACAGTACAATCTGTTTCATCGGACTTAAAATCTCACGAGGCACAATGTGCCGAAAGATGGAAGACAATATTTCGAGAAACAGAAGAAATAAAAACAGAAGTTGCAGATTTAAACAAAACTTTAAAAATGGCGGTGTTTGGATGTTTCGGATTTTTAGGAACCTTGCTAATAGCATTAATATCAATAATCTTTCCCCTAAATTAATGCAAATTTCTAAAGAAGGCATTTGCCTGATTAAAAAGTTTGAGGGTTGTGAGCTAGAGGCTTATCAAGATGCTGTAGGCGTTTGGACAATTGGCTACGGTCACACCAAGAATGTACAAGAAGGACAAAAAATATCACAAGAAGAAGCTGAATCTATGTTGTTACATGAGCTTATGGAATACTGCAAATATGTAGAAGATGCTGTAGAAGTGCCATTGCACCAAAATCAATTCGATGCTTTGGTTTCATGGACTTACAACTTAGGTCCATCCAATCTTAACAAATCAACCATGTTAAAAGTTTTGAATAGAGGTCACTACGAGGAGGTGCCTGCACAAATATGTAGGTGGAATAAAGCAGGGGGTAAGGTGCTAGAGGGATTGACCCGAAGGCGAAACGCTGAATCTCTACTTTTTGAAGGCAAGGAGTGGGGTAAAATCTAGGAGACAGTTTGCCACATGCCACTACACGCATAGCGTTAGCAGGTGAATATTTGGCAGCATCTTACTTGCTGAGATTTTGCGACTCTGTAATACTCGCACCCCAAGCTCATAGAAGCGATTTAATTTTGGATCATCAAAATAAGCTATACAGAGTACAAGTAAAAACCACTAACTCCACCTATTTAAGAAGAGGTAAAGATTATTATCGTTGGGAGTTACGCAGTGGCAGAAGAACAGCAAAGAAAGAAAGACAAGATTCTGATGAAAGGTACGGCAATGGTCAAATAGATTTATTTTGTTTGGTAGCCCTGCCTTTAGATAAGGTAATTTTTATGCCATTTAACAAAGAAAAAAATTTAACAGAGTTTGCAAAAACAGAAGAAAGGCTTTTAGAAATAGATACTAAAGAATCTTTGCAAGCATGTTTAGATCAAGCAAATGAAAGCCCAAAATTAACACCTTTAGATTTGTAATAAAATAAGTTAGAATCAACACTTAATACAGGAGATCGTTATGAGTAAACTTAAAAGTAATACCTTTGTCTTAGAGACTGCATTAATTAAATTACAGCAAACTCTTGAAGACAGAGATGATGACTACGGTAGCTCTGATGATTTTTTTGACAACCTTGCCAACATGATCAACGCCATACTGGGCAACAAAATAGCAGAGCCGATTACAGGTAGCGATGCTTGTAATATTATGCTTTGCATGAAATTAATTCGCATATCACAAAATCCACAGCATTTAGACAGTTGGATTGATACGGCAGGATATGCCATTCTAGGACTATTAAAACAAGATTATCTGTGTGAAAATGAGGAATGACATGTTTCTTGTGGGTATTATTCAATATCTCCTCTCTCTCATAATTACATGTCTAGGGAAGTTGGTATTACTCCCCCCTAAGAAAGATGTTTTCCAACTTCCCACCTTATGCTTGATTTAGACAAAATAAAATCTTTCGAAATTCTATCTAAGGATGAGCAGATAGAAGCCTTGGCTTTGATTGATAAATGGAAAAACATCAAAGCAAGAACCAAATGCAGAGATGATTTTTTAGAGTTTGTACAAATGATGTGGCAAGGCTTTATCATGGGCAGACACCACAAAATACTTGCAGATAAGTTTAATCGCATAGCACAGGGCAAACTTAAAAGACTTATTGTGTGTTTACCACCAAGACATTCTAAATCTGAATTTGCATCGACATTTTTTCCTGCATGGATGATGGGACTCAACCCATCACTAAAAATCATTCAAGCAACTCACACCGCAGAATTAGCTGTAAGGTTTGGTCGTAGAGTTAGAAACATAATTGACTCGGAAGACTATCAAACTGTTTTTCCAAATATTAGCTTATCAGGAGATAACAAGTCAGCAGGTCGATGGACAACCAATGATGGCGGCGAAGCTTTCTACTCAGGAGTGGGTGGTGCTATTACAGGTCGTGGTGCAGATTTGTTAATTATTGACGATCCACATTCTGAGCAAGATGCCATGTCACCAACTGCAATGGATGGAGCTTGGGAATGGTATACATCAGGACCACGCCAAAGGTTACAGCCCGGTGGTACTATCATTTTGGTAATGACACGATGGTCAACCAAAGACTTAGCAGGTCGATTGCTTAAAAGACAGTCAGAAGCACACGCTGATCAATGGGAGCTTGTAGAATTTCCTGCAATCATGCCTGAATCTGATGAACCTTTGTGGGGAGAGTTTTGGAAGAAAGAAGAACTCTTGGGTGTAAAAGCATCTTTGCCAGTATCCAAATGGAATGCTCAGTGGATGCAAAATCCAACAGCAGAAAGCGGATCAATCATCAAAAGAGAGTGGTGGAAAACTTGGGAGAGTGAAGAGATTCCTGCGTGTGAGTGTATTGTACAAAGCTATGACACCGCATTTAGTGCAAAAGAAACGGCTGACTACTCGGCTATAACGACATGGGGCATATTTTATCCTGAAGAAGGTGACGAAGCTTCTGTTATATTATTAGATGCATCAAGACATAGAGTAGACTTTCCTGAATTAAAAAATATAGCTTTAGAAGAATATAAATACTGGGAACCTGATATTGTTTTGATTGAGGCAAAAGCCAGTGGTACGCCTTTAACACAAGAGCTTAGAAAGATAGGTATACCTGTACAATCTTACTCACCAAGCAGAGGGCAAGACAAGATAGCAAGAATGAACTCTGTCTCACCCATGTTTGAAAGTGGCATGGTGTGGGCAACTGAAGATACATTTGCCGAAGAGGTTATTGAAGAAATGGCTTCTTTTCCTTACGGAGAAAACGATGACTTTGCTGACTCCGCTACCATGGCGTTAATGAGAATTAGACAAGGAGGCTTAATTGAGCTAGGCACAGACTATGAAGATGAGGTATCATTTGATAGAAGAAAGCTAAGTTATTACTAATGAAAATATTTGTTACAAAATTCATTCATGATGGTCAAGAATATTGTGGTCCTAACATACACGCTGAAGACTTTGAGGTAGCTCAAGCCATAGCAGAAATAGATGGATACATAGTACAGGGAGAGTTAACAGACTTAGTACAATTCAAAGAAGACGAGAAAAGAGTTTTGCACTAATGCTTGAGAACAAAGGAAACAACAATAGATTTGTAAAAAATAAACAATTTTTACAGTCCTATCATAATGATGTTGTAAAAACAGGAAATCAAGGCATTGAGGCAACGCCTGAAGGTGGCAAAACCGTAACAATGAAGATTGTTGGCTTAAATATAAATGGAAAAGAATACTTATTGCCCAGTTATGATATTGACACAAAAACAATAATGGACAAGCAACAAATTGTAGAAAAATTTAAACCTTTAATTGAGTCAGGTGTTATCGAGGGATATCAAAATCCCGATGAGGCTGAATTAGATCGAAAAATAATGTATCCTACAATTGTTGGCAATATGCCATCAATGAACGAAAATATACAAAAACTATCAAAATCATTAATGGCAAATTAATATGGCAATAGAAAGAAAATTAGGCACAGAAGACAATCCTGACATTGTTGATCAGGGTAAAGCTGTTGATATAGAAGCAGAAGCACCTTCGTTTGAAGAACAACTTATGGACTCTTTGGAGGTTACCATTAATGATAACGAGATTATTATTGATGAAGCTGAAGAAGAAGTAGAACAAGAAATGCCATTTGACGCTAACTTAGCCGAATATTTGGATGATTATGTTTTAGGCTCTATATCCAAAAAACTAATAAACGATGTAGAAAGCGACAAAGAATCTCGCAAAGAGTGGATGAAAACCTACACAGATGGTCTTAAGTATCTTGGCATGAGATTTGATGAACAAAGAAGCCAACCTTTTGAAGGTTCTAGTGGCGTTATTCACCCTATCTTGGCTGAATCTGTAACTCAGTTTCAAGCACAAGCTTACAAAGAACTCTTGCCTGCACAAGGACCCGTCAAAACACAGATAGTTGGACAAAGAGATGCCAACACAGAAATGCAAGCAGAAAGAGTTGCTGAGTTTATGAATTATTACATCATGAACGAAATGCCTGAATATGATCCTGAGTTGGATCAATTATTATTTTATCTACCGTTATCAGGCAGTGCATTTAAAAAGGTTTATTACGATGCATCCATAAGAAGACCAGTATCAAAGTTTGTGCCTTCTGAAGATTTGTTAGTCCCATACGAAGCAACTGATTTATTAAGTGCAGAACGAGTCACGCACATTGTTTCTATGAGCAACAATGAAGTAAGAAAATTACAGCTTTCAGGTTTTTATGCAGATATAGATTTATTAGGAAGCGAGGTAGAAACAAGAGACACGGTTACAGAGGAAATCGATAAGATACAAGGTGTTGAGCCTGAGTATAACAACGATGAACAAAGACGATTGTATGAAATACATACAGTTGCAGAAATAGAAGGCTTTGAAGACTTAGATGAAAATGGTGAGCCAACAGGATTAAAACTCCCTTACATTATTACCATTGACGAGTCTTCACAAAAAGTTTTATCTGTTAGAAGGAACTACGAGCCAAATGACCCAATTAAAAATAAAATTAATTACTTTGTTCAATACAAATTTTTACCGGGCTTAGGTTTTTATGGTTTAGGTCTATCACACATGATCGGTGGTTTATCTAAAGCCACGACATCTATTTTAAGACAGCTTATAGACGCAGGTACATTATCTAATTTGCCAGCAGGTTTCAAAGCTAGAGGCATAAGAATTAGAGATGAAGCATCTCCATTACAACCGGGTGAGTTTAGAGATATAGACGCACCGGGTGGTGCTTTGCGTGATGCATTAATGCCATTGCCTTACAAAGAACCAAGTAATGTATTGTTTAGCTTGCTTGGATTATTAGTAGACAGTGGTAAGAGATTTGCATCTATATCCGATATGAACATTGGTGATAGTAATGCAGCTATGCCCGTAGGTACAACTGTAGCTTTATTAGAAAAAGGTACAAAAGTCATGAGTGCTATTCACAAAAGATTGCACTACTCACAAAGAACAGAGTTTAAAATATTAGCTAGAGTTTTTGGTGAGTTCTTGCCACCAGTCTATCCATATGAAACAGGTAGCGGTACAAAAGAAGTAAAGCTAGAAGACTTTAGTAAGAAGGTAGATGTCATACCTGTCTCTGATCCAAACATATTCTCAATGAGTCAAAGAGTGGTTATGGCACAAGAACTATTGACCATGGTTCAGTCTAACCCTGAAATACATGGACCACAGGGTATATATGAGGCTTATTACAGAATGTATTCTGCACTGGGTGTAGACAACATTGAGTCCTTATTATTACCACCACAAGATATGACACCTAAACCTGTAGACGCAGGTATAGAAAATAGTGGTTTATTACAAGGTGTTCCTGCTAATGCTTTTGCAGAACAAAATCATGAAGCACACATAGAGGCACACAAAAGTTTGTTTCTAACACAAGGCGTGCAAATGAATCCACAGCTTCAATCTGTAATCATTGCTCATGTTATGCAACATTTACAATTCTTAGCTAACCAAATAGCAGAACAACAAATGCCACCTGAAGCACAACAACAAATAGAACAAATGATGCAACAAGCACAAACACTTGATCCACAATCACAAATGATGGTGCAACAACAAGTGCAAGGCATTATAGAAAGCATGAGTTCTCCAATCTTGGCACAACTTTCAAGTGAGTTCTTGGCTTCAATTCAACCACCACCACAGCAAGACCCATTGGTCGCTATTAGACAACAAGAACTTGGCTTGCGTGATAAAGAGATAGAGTTGAAAAACCAACAGTTTGCCTCTAAAGAGCAACAAGATGCCATGGAAACATCTGCTGAACTGCAATTACAACAACAAAAAGCAGATCAACAGGCAATGAATGCATCAGAAAAAAATGACATTGCAAAAGAAAGACTTAGACAACAGGCTGAGTTAAAATTAATCGACTTACAAGCGAGGATGAATAAATGACAAGTTCAATCAACAAAAAAATTCAGGAGCAGATAAAAGAAAAGAAAATGCTTCAAAAGGCTAAAGAGCAAAATGCAGAAGCCATGTTAAAAAGCATTGAGGTTATGGAACCTGAAGCAGAAGTGGTTATAGAAGAAGCACCCAAGCCAAAAGCTAAAAAAGCTCCTGCGAAGAAAAAAACAGTAGCAAAGAAAAAAACGGTTGCAAAGAAAAAGCCTGCTACTAAAAAGTAAACAGGTATAATTAATTTATTAACAGGAGTAAACAATGAAAGCAAAAACTAGCCTAAAAATAAAAGGTCAAGGAAGCATTCCATTGTCTCAGCCAAAAAAGGTCAAGGTTGAACCATTCAAACCGGGCAGTGGTAAAGGCAAAAGCAGAGGAAAAGGAGCTGCTTTAAGAGGCAATAATTTCAGTGGAGTGTATTAATCTATGGACAAGTATGATTTTATTCATGCTCTGAGAAAAGATTTAAAAAGTAGAGAGGAGCAAGTTCACGATATTGTCCTGTCAGGTGGGGTTAAAGACATGGAAAATTATCAATTTTTAATGGGAGAAATCTCAGCAATATCCTATATTCATGATAAGATAAAAGAACACTTACATGACGAAGGAGATATTGTCGATGACTAAAGAAGTTAAAGTAGAGAAAGAAGAGGATACAATAAGTTTAGATGAGGCTTTTGTAAAAGAAGATGACAGGGTTTTAGACCCATCATTGATTGACAAAAGTGTTGTCGAAAGAATGCCTCAACCAACTGGTTGGCGTATTTTGGTTTTACCTTATAGAGGTAAGGGTGTTACCGAAGGTGGCATATTACTGACAAAGGAAACCATAGAAAAGGAAACCTTAGCGACTGTAGTTGCTTATGTAGTAGCCATGGGTCCTGAATGTTACCAAGATGAAAGAAGGTTTAGAGATAAAACTCCTTGGTGCGAAAAGGGTCAGTGGGTGCTTATAGGCAGATATGCAGGCTCTAGGTTTAAATTGGCGGATGATAGCGAAGTCAGAATTATTAATGATGATGAAGTCATTGCTACCATTCTTAACCCTGATGACATCGTTTCAGCATAGGAGATCATATGATTGAAGAAACAAACGAAGAACTTCAGGTTCAACTTGACGATCATGAGGAAGCTACAGAATCTGTAGAAATTCCTGAAGAGACTCAAGAGGCATCAACCGACTCAGGCGGAGATGATGAACTTGATAAATACACCCGTGGTGTAAGCAAAAGAATAAACAAGTTAAACGAAAGAATTCGTTTGGCTGAAGAAAGAGCTTCACAGGCGGAAAGCAAATATTATTCACTAGCCAGTGAATACAACACAGTGAAAACCAAAGCATCAGCCTTGGATAAAAGCTACACCGATGAATATGAAAATCGTGTGAAGTCTCAAAGGCAACAAGCAGAAGACTTGTACAAAAAAGCAAGAGAAACTAATGATGCCGAGCTTGAGCTTAAAAGCGTTGAATTATTGAACAAAGTGTCCCTAGAAGAAGAAAGGGTCAGATTGGCAAAAATGCAACAAGAAGAACAAAGCTTTCAAGCGGAACAACCTGTGCAACAACCAACACAACAAAGTGTTCCAAACGATCAAACTTCAGTGTATGATAAACCTAAGCCTGACTCTAAAGCGTTAGCTTGGGCAGAGAAGAACACATGGTTCCAAAAAGACAGAGTAAAAACTTACACTGCCATGGGAATACATGAGGACCTCGAAGCTGAAGGTTACGATGGCTCTAGTGAAGAGTATTACGAAGAGTTAGACAACAGATTAAAGAAGGTTTACCCTGATATGGTTGAACCTAACGACAGCAAGGAAGCGAACTCATCTGTGCAGAGAGTAGCTTCAGCTTCTACTGGAAGCCGTCAAAAAGCACAAGGGAAGAGAAGCGGAATTAGGATTAATTCTAACCATGCTTCTGTTAAAAGCAACTTAAAGCCTTATGGCATGAGTAACGAAGAGTGGCTCAAGCGTGTAGGCAAAGAGATGATGAAAATAGAAGGAGCAAAATAATGGATTTAGATGCGATTGATAATGTAACCCGTACATCTCGTGACGAAGAGCAACACGATAAAAATGCTAGAAGAAAGCCTTGGCAACCTGCAAGGATGTTAGAGACTCCACCTGCACCCGATGGTTATCAATACCGTTGGATTAGGGCAGAGTATGTAGGAGTAGAGGACAGGAACAATGTTTCTGCCCGAATGAGAGAAGGATGGGAGTTTGTCCGACAAGACGAAATGCCTGATTTCCCTTTACCTACAATCGAACATGGAAGACATGCAGGTGTCATAAGCGTAGGTGGTTTGATATTGGCTAAAATACCAACAGAAACTGTCAAAGAACGGAACGAGCATTACAAGAACAGAAATGTTCAACAGAACCAAGCTCTTGATAATACAATGTTCAGTGAAGTTCAAGGCAATAACAAGTATGTGAAGTATTCTTCCGATAGAAAATCGAATGTATCATTTGGAAAAAAAAGGTAGGTAACTAACATGGCGAATAAAGACGCTTCATTTGGTCTGAAACCTGTAAGAATGATGGGTGGCTCACCCTATTCAGGCGGACAAAGCCGTTATAGAATTGCTGCAAACTACGGAACTTCAATCTTTCAAGGCGACATCGTGAAACAAGTCACAGGTGGAACCGTTGAAAGAGCTGCTGCTAGCAGTAGCGTTCCTGTTGTAGGAGTTTTTAATGGCTGTATGTACACAGACCCAACAACATCCGAGCAGATATTTAGCAACTACTATCCTGCAAGCACTAATGCTTCAGATATAATTGCATTTATCGTAGACGACCCTGAAACAGTATTTGAAGTTCAGGCAGACGACACTTTCCCAGTGGCTGATCTGTTTGGTAACTTTGATATTGTTGACACTAACTCAGGAAGCACCTATACAGGTATTTCAGGAGTAGAACTAGATGTCACAACAGGTGCGACAACAACAACTCTTCCTTTGAAGGCTATTGACATTTCTCAAGACCCTGACAACGAAGATGTAGGTAGTGCTAATACTAATGTATTATGCGTAATTCAAAATCATATCTGTGGCGTAAAATCCGCAGGTCTAGCATAAGGTAGGTGACAAATGGCTATAAGTAGATCGCAACTTGCGAAAGAACTAGAACCGGGTCTAAATGCTTTATTTGGGCTAGAATATGACGAATACAACAACGAGTATGAAGAACTGTATTCTGTAGAAGACTCTGAAAGAGCCTTTGAAGAAGAAGTATTGGTTGTTGGATTCGGTGCTGCTCCTGTCAAGGAAGAGGGTGCAGGCGTTAACTTTGATAATGCTTCAGAAGGCTATACTGCAAGATATACACACGAAACTGTGGCTCTTGCTTTTGCATTAACTGAAGAAGCAATCGAAGATAACTTGTATGACCAATTAGGCAGAAGGTATACAAAAGCCTTAGCTCGATCCATGCAACACACTAAAGAAGTAAAAGGTGCAAATGTATTAAACAATGCGTTCGATACTGATTACACTATTGGTGATGGTCAAACATTGATTTCTACTGCTCATCCGCTTGCGGGTGGTGGTACTGCTGCTAACAGAGCAACAACAATGGCTGACTTGAACGAAACTTCTTTAGAAGACAACATAATTGACATTTCAACTTTTGTTGATGACAGAAATCTTACTATTGCAGTAAGACCTGACAAGTTAATTGTTCCACCTCAACTCACATTTGTAGCTGATAGGCTATTAAATACTCCGGGTAGAGTAGGAACTTCTGACAATGACATCAACTCAATTAGAAATCAGTCTTCTGTACCTAACGGTTTCTCAGTAAACCATTATCTAAACGATCCTGATGCATATTTCATTATGACATCTGTGAACGCTGATGGTGAAGGTTTAAAAATGTTCCAAAGAACTGGAATGGAAACCACAATGGAACCTGAATTTTCAACAGGTAACATCAGATACAGAGCTAGAGAAAGATACTCATTCGGTGTCTCTAACTGGCGTGGTGTTTTCGGATCACAAGGAGCTTAAGTTTCTTCAGAACCGTAAAGGGAGCTTCGGCTCCCTTTTTTTATGTTAAAATTTTGTCATGAGATATTACCTAGAACTATTAATCAAAGCCAAAGGCATGTTAGAAACTGTTGGTCATGTATTTTTACAAGACTCAATTAAAAACGATCAGAACAAAGAAATATACGGTCACATCTACGAAGCCTTCAAACACCTAGAAGAAGCCATAAAAAAACTAACTAAGTAAATCTTGAGACCTTGGTTGATAAAGAGTATAGTTATCTAAACCGAGGTAACTCGTTGCCCCAACTGACTCGGCAGACTTACTCCAAGATGGTGCAACATATTTAGTTAGGAGCAAATTATGGCTAAATCAACTTTTTCAGGTCCAGTCAAATCATTGGCAGGATTTATTTCAGCAGGTTCAAATGCAGTTGTTAGTTTAACAGCAGATACAACCTTAACAGTAGACGATCACGCAGGAAAAATCTTGTTGTGTAATGACGCAGACGGTAAATTTACTTTGCCTTCAATTGTCACAACAACACCTAGTGATCCTACAGACCCAAATCAAGCAAATAATCTAGGAGCATCCTTCACATTTGTAGTCGTAACAGCAGCTACTGATCTTGACATCTTAACTGATGGTACAGACAAGTTTGTTGGTGGATTATATACAGGCGTGGATGACGCAACAGGTAAAACCTTTATTTCAGGTGCTACCAATGATGTTATTACTTTAAATGGAACAACCAAAGGTGGAATAGCAGGAAGCGTTATTAAAGTGCATGCTATAGCAAGTGCTAAATATGCTGTCGAAGGAATCACTTTAGGTTCAGGTACTTTAGTAACACCATTTGCTGACGCTTAATTTTAGGAGCTTAGTATGTCAATGAGAATAACAGGCTCAGATGTAAAAACATCCACCACAACATCTAGTGCAACTGGCGGTGCTTCTTTGATCTCAGGAAGATCAAGATTAAGAGGCTACATAATCGCAGGTGGCACATCCGATGGAACGGTTACATTTAGAGATGGCTCAGTAACAGGCTCAACTTTGCTTATTGCACCTTGCAATGCCAACGATACAGAAACTTTAAACATACCTGACTCAGGTGTTTTGTTTGAAGAGGGTGTGCATGTTGTATTAAGCAATATTGATAGAGTTACTATTTTTCATTCTTAAATCATGGCAAGGGAAGTATCTTCTATATCAAGGATAGGTACTTCCGAGCCTTTTGAGTTACAAGTTTCAAGAGGGCAAGTTGCTTATCATGAAACACAGTACAAGTTTGGATTTAACGCAGACATAGATGATTCTCTTGAAACCATATGGTCAGAGGGCGGTCTTTATTCTTATTTAACATCCGCAACCGTTTTAAAAATATCTAGTGCAAGCACAGATGATGCTTCGGCAGGAACGGGTGCAAGAACCATAACCATTTCAGGTTTAGACGGTGATTATGATGAAATAAGTGAAACAGTTACACTTAATGGTCAAACAGCAGTCAATACGACTAATTCTTTTTTGCGAGTCTTTAGAATAATTGTAGATACCGCAGGGAGTGGTGGACAAAATGCAGGCAAAATATATGCAGGCACAGGCACGGTAACCTCAGGCGTACCTGCTAATAAATATGGAGTTATTGATGTTGGTGATAATCAAACATTAATGGCTACATGGACTGTGCCAAAAGGTTACACAGCTTATTTGCATCAATTGGATATCTCGTTAAACACTGAAGTTGCAAACAAGTTTGGCACAGCACATTTTGTTGCTAGACCTGAAGGTGGTGTATTTAATGTAAAAGATAAATTTGTTTTATCGCAATATGTAATAAATCAAGAGTTTACTTATCCGTTAAAATATGAAGAAAAAACTGATTTAGAGGTAAGAGCCATTGCAAGCTCAAGTAATGCCAATCTTGCTGTTTCAGCAGGCTTAGACATTATATATATACAAAATAGACCTTATGCTGACTAATGGCTGAAAAAAAGAAAAGAAAAGCTAAAAGCATACCCAAAACCACAAAAGGTAAGGGAGCTAATTATCGCCCTACTAAAAAGGGTGCAGGCATGACGAAAAAGGGTGTTAAGGCTTACAGAAAAGCTAACCCCGGTTCTAAATTAAAAACAGCCGTAACTGGTAAAGTTAAAAAAGGAAGCAAAGCAGCAAAAAGGCGTAAGTCTTATTGTGCTAGATCACTTGGACAACTTAAACGCAGTTCGGCAAAAACTAGGAATGATCCTAACTCAAGAATACGCCAAGCAAGGCGAAGGTGGAAATGTTAAATGGCAGTACCTGACAATGTAAAAAATCCAAGTCTTTATAGTAAAGCTAAGTCTAAAGCAAAGGCTAAGTTTGATGTTTATCCATCAGCTTATGCAAATGCTTGGATGGTCAAAGAATACAAAAGAATGGGCGGTCAATACAAAGCACAAGGTGGAATTATGGAAAAAAGTCTTAAACCAATACCCAAAGGCAACAAGGGGTTACCTAAGTTACCTAAACAAGTACGCAACGAGATGGGTTTTATGTTTAACGGTGGCACAGTTAAAAAGGGTGCAGGTGTTAAAAGTTTTATAGCTCGTGGTTGTGGTGCGGTTATGAATAATCGTAGAAAGAAAACCAAGATGCGTGGCTAATGACTAAGCGATCAGGCGGACTTAAGAAGTGGTTCAAGGAAGAGTGGGTAGACATTGGATCACCAAAAAAGGGTGGTGGGTTTAAGAAGTGCGGAAGAAAGTCTGCAAAAGGATCAAAAAGAAAATATCCTAAATGTGTGCCTAAATCAAAAGCACGGTCAATGACCAAATCACAAATCAAATCAGCAGTTACGAGAAAAAGATCAAAGAAACAAGGTGTTGGTGGCAAACCAACCAATGTAAAAACTTTTGCCAAAAGAAAAAAGTGATAGAATAAGTATTTTAATTAGGAGCAATAATGCACAAGAAAACTAAAGGATATGCTAGCGGTGGTATGGTCAAATCCAAAGGCATGAAAAAAGGTGGCATGATGAAATCAAAGGGCATGAAAAAAGGCGGTGCGATGAAATCTAAAGGCTACAAAAAAGGCGGAAAAATAAGCACAAAAGGTTACAAGAAGGGCGGAAAAGTAAGTAAGTAGTGTCTTATTTATACAGTAATATCCCACACTTTAAGTGTTGGGTGAGAAGAGAGTACACACATAACCATGAGCAATATCATGGTGAGTTTTTGCACGCTATGGCTATAGGCGTTACTACTATGCCAAATCGTTGCTTAGGATTTCATTTAATCTTCACTGGCATAGAAGCAGACGGTGAGCCTGAAGATACAGCACACGGTGGAGCTATGTGGGCAAGAATGCCGATAACCGCTTTGGTTGCAGACACACCATTTGAAGAATGGGCAGAACCTATGGCAGTACATGATGCACAACCATGGGATTGTTCATCACATCATAACTCTGTTTATGTTATAGATAGAGCAACACCCTGCCCTTGGCTTGCAAAGATAGATGGCAAGATGTTTCCTGCAAAGTATTATTTCACCGTAGATTATGCAGAAAGCGAAATAGCTGATGATCCTGCACAACACAAAAGCAGTCATGTATTAGAGTTATTAGACGCAGGTGAGTGGACTGGAAATATTGTAGCGTTGCCCAATAATAGGGTAAGAGTTACACACCCTGCTTGGTTTGAAACAGGCAGTGATGCACCCGATTTTAAACCTTCTGCACATATACATTACTCTAAATCTGATTTAGACTATACATTGGATGTAAATCGAGTTTTCGATAATTTATACAACGAGGATTAGGCGTGGCAACTTCAGGAAGTAAAAACTTTGAGCTAGATGTAGCTGAATACATAGAAGAAGCATTTGAAAGATGCGGTCTTGAGCTACGCACAGCATACGATTTAAAAACAGCAAAACGCAGTTTAAATTTATTGTTGGCTGAATGGGCTAACCGTGGTTTGAATCAATGGACTATTTCACAAACATCTATTGCTTTGACACAGGGGACAAGTTCTTACAGCCTTGACTCAACAAATCCAAGTGCTGTCATAGATGTATTAGATGCGTTTATCAGAAGAACAACCAATGGCACCCCAAGTGATTTACAAATGAATCAAATATCAAGAAGCGAATATGCCGCTGTTCCTGATAAAACTGCACAAGGCAGACCATCTCAATATTTTGTAGACAAACAAATTACACCAACCATTTATCTCTATAACACACCTGAGAACTCAACAGATGTTCTTTATGTAAATAGAATTATGCGTATGGATGATGTAGACGCATCAACCGATACCTTACAAATGCCTTTTAGGTTCTATCCTTGCCTAAGTGCAGGATTGGCTTACTATCTATCCTTAAAAAAAGCTCCTGAAAGAACGGGCATGTTAAAACAACTCTATGAAGAAGAGTTTGAAAGAGCTTTGAGTCAAGATGAAGATAGAGCATCGTTTAGAGCAACCCCTGATACTAGGGCATACGATTACGCATAATGGCATTCGCATCGGAAAAGAATGCGTATGGTATCTGTGATAGATGTGGTTTTAGGTATGGCTTGCGTGAACTAAGAAAAGAATGGAATGGATACAGAACCTGTCCTGAATGTTATGAGCCAAAGCATCCACAACTTGATGTAAAAAGAAATCTTGCTGATCCTGAAGCCTTAAACAATCCAAGAGTTGATACAAGCGTAGTACCTAGAAATTTTACGGTTTATACAAACTGGGACTTGGGCATTATAGGTACAGCACTTACAACTCCTAACGCTTTAAGTTCGTCTCTCGGAACCATTACAATTACGGGTGCTACTGGATCAACTCCATCTCCGAGTCCTACTCCGTCACCAACACCATCGCCAACACCCTCACCTTCGTACACAACATACACGGTAACCGTGGCTAATTATCTTGGCTCAAACTATTTTTATATTGATGGCAGTAGAGCAGCTACTCTTAATTTGACCGAAGGACAAACATATAGATTTGATCAATCGGCAAGTAGCAACAGCAGTCATCCATTAAGATTTTCTACAACATCAGATGGTACACACAGTGGTGGGTCAGAATATACCACTGGAGTTACAACCAATGGTACAGCAGGGTCATCAGGTGCATATACTCAAATAGAAGTGGCATCATCGGCTCCAACATTGTATTATTATTGTACCAATCACTCAGGCATGGGCGGTCAAATTAACACGGTTTAATCATGAGCTTTACATTAACAACATTAAAAACAGCTATCCAAGATTATCTTGAGACTGACGAAACTACTTTTGTAAATCAGCTTAATACATTTATCACACAGGGCGAAGAAAGAATATTTAAAGTAGTACAGCTACCTGATCAAAGAAAAAATGTTTCAGGTAATTTGACGGCAGATCAAAGGTTTTTAAACACGCCAACAGATTGGTTGGGTAGTTTTTCATTAGCGGTTATAGATAGTGGTAGCTATACTTACTGCGATTTTAAACATAATTCTTTTATTAAAGAATATTCATCAAGCACATCAGCAAGAGGAAAGCCAAAGTATTATTCAATATTTGATCAATCAAGCTTTGAGGTGTCACCAGTTCCTGATCAAGCCTATGATGTAGAGCTTCACTATTTAGCAAGACCAAAATCAATAACCGATGGAACTGTAGAATACAATGGTGTTAGTGCTACAACTTATTTATCCACAGAGGCTCCTGATACGCTTCTATATGCATGTTTGGTTGAAGGTGCAATATTTTTAAAACTACCACAAGCAGAGATTGGCATATTAGATTCTAAATTTAAAGAAGCTTTAGGTAGGCTGAAGAACTTGGGCGAGGGCAGAGATACAAGAGATGAAATGAGGTATGATTCGCTTAGAATTAATGTAACTTAATTTTCTTTTTGAGAGGAGAAAAATGAAGAGAATAAAAAAACTTGAAGGCAAGACCGTAGCCATTGTTGGCTTGGGTCGCAGTTGGTTTGATTATAACTTGGCTAAATCACACGGTGATAACTTTGACGAGGTGTGGGGAATTAATGCTGTAGGCTCTGTTATATTTCATGATCGAACTTTTATGATGGACCCACCATCTAGGTTTTTAGATACTGATGATGCAGGCGGTCAAACCAGTGGCATGAAAAGAATGCTGACCACAGGCGATAAACCCATTTATACCTGTGAGCTTGATGAAAGAGCAAAAAATTTGGTTCTTTATCCAATAGATGAAATTGTTGCTGATCTTAATTGTTGTTACTTAAATAATACTGTTGCCTATGCAATAGCATTTGCTTTATGGAACAGGGTGGGTACTTTGAAAATATATGGAGTGGACTTTACTTATAAAGGCAATTTACATTTTGCGGAATCGGGCAGAGCCTGTGTAGAGTTTTGGCTATCTAAATGTATGCATGCAGGAATGCAAGTGGGTGTAGCAGGATCATCAACATTGCTAGATACGTGTATTGAAACAAGAGAAAAACTTTATGGCTATCATAGATTAAAAGACCCGTTGGTTCCCTTGATGGATGGCGATAAAATGATTGTAAAAAAAATGAGTGAGCTAGCGATTAATCAATCACCAATAGAACCACAACTTATTGGAAGACATGATGATAAAACTAGCCCAGTTGAACCAAAGGAGTGGTAAATGATTGAAGATACGGCTTTAGGAAACATTGGTGCGATTGAGGTACACACCACGAATGAGGGCGGACATCCAGTAAGTTTTTGGGCTAAACTATGTGTAGATAGAATTGTTCATGTAAGTGAAGATGCTCCTGAGCAAATACAAAAACAAGTAAAAGAGTACAAAGATAATATTGAAAAAGTTATTGAACTATATATGCAAAATGCCATAAAATCTGATAGGATTACAATTAACAATCAATTAGAAAAAGCAGGTTTTAAAGATTCTGCTGATTTAATTAGGAAACTATAATTATGGCAATTACATCAACACTTACAACAAGCTTTAAAAAAGAGTTACTTGAAGGTAAGCACAACTTTTTAGCGTCAGGCGGAAACTCATTTAAGCTAGCCTTGTATACAAGTTCAGCAACATTGGGTGCTACCACAACTGCTTTTACTACAACTGGTCAAGCCAGTGGCACAAATTACACTTCAGGTGGGTCAGCTTTAACTAACATTAATCCTACAAGCTCAGGAACTACTGGTTTTACTGACTTTGCTGATTTAACTTTTGGTACAGCTACCATCACTGCAAGGGGTTGTATGATTTATAACGACACCAATGCTGACAGATCGGTAGCCACAATTGATTTTGGTGGCGACAAAACTTCAACAGCAGGTGACTTTACAATTGTATTTCCTGCGGCGGCGGCATCAACAGCTATTATCCGAATCGCTTAATAGCAATGAAACATGCCATACGCAAAGTTTCAGTTTAAAGCAGGAATTAATAGAGAGGGAACCGATTACACTAACGCAGGCGGATGGTTCAATGCGTCTTTAATTAGGTTTAGAAAAGGCTTTGTTGAAAAATTAGGTGGTTGGGCAAAAAATACTAACAATTCATTTTTAGGAACTTGTAGAAATTTATTTGCTTGGATTTCTTTAGCAGGAACAAAATATTTATTTCTTGGCACGCATTTAAAATCTTATGTACAAGAAGGTAACAACTTCTATGACGTCACCCCAATAAGACTAACCACAAACGCAGGAGATGTTACTTTTTCTGCAAGCAATGGTGATGCAACAATTACCGTTGCAGATACAGCACACGGTGCTGTACAAAATGATTTTGTGACTTTTTCAGGTGCTAGCAGTTTAGGTGGCAATATTACAGCTACTGTACTTAATCAAGAATATCAAATTGCAACCATTGTTAATGCTAACTCCTATACGATAGAAGCCAAGGACACTAGCGGTAGCACTGTAACTGCAAATGCAAGCGATAGTGGTAATGGAGGTGGTAGCGTAGTAGGTGCTTACCAACTTAATACTGGGCTTGATAATTTTGTATCGTCAACGGGTTGGGGCATAAACGCTTGGGGGTCAACCGCTTATGGCTCTGCAAGTTCTTTAACCTTCACCAATCAACTTAGATTGTGGTCATCTGATAATTTTGGCGAAGACCTAATATTGCATCCAAGAGGCGGAGGTATTTTTTACTGGGATTCTTCAGGTGGTACATCCGCAAGAGCAGTCAATATAACCTCTTTATCAGGAGCCAACCTTTCTCCCACCGTTGGATTACAATCCATTGTTTCTGAGACAGACAGGCATGTATTTGTTTTAGGTGCCGATCCTCTTAATGACGCAGGAACGGCTAGAACGGGAGCCATTGATCCTATGCTTGTGGCTTTCTCGGATCAAGAAAGCATTACTGAGTGGGAGCCAAAAACAACCAATACAGCAGGCTCGGTAAGACTTTCTGTTGGTAGTGAAATTATTGGTGGCATAAGATCAAGACAAGAAACCCTTGTGTGGACTGACTCAGCTTTATATTCAATACAATTTGTTGGACCACCTTTAACTTTTGCGGTCAACCTACTTAATCAAGGTGTTGGTATGGTTGCACCCAATGCGTGTATCAATGCACCCAATGGCGTTTACTGGATGGCTGAAGATGGTTTCTATCGTTACAACGGTAGCGTGCAAAGGCTTCAATGCACAGTATTAAGCTATGTACAAGAAAATTTAGATTTATCACAATTGTTTAAAACATATGCCTTGGTTAATAAACAATACAATGAAGTTTGGTGGTTTTACCCATCAACTCAAGATAGCACTGGTGAGATATCACGCTACGTTATATATAACTATTTAGAAAATACATGGAGCATAGGCGAGCTTGTGAGAACTGCTTGGCTTGATGAAGATGTATTTACTGCACCGCTTGCTACTAATGACAATTATCTATATAACCAAGAAACAGGAGAAGATAATGATGGGTCTCCAATGGATAATGTGTTTATTGAAAGCTCTGATTTTGATTTACAAGAAGGCAACGACTTTGCTTTTATTAGCAAAATCATTCCTGATCTTAAGTTTTATGGCACCAATACAGCCAGTGGTGTGCCACAAATAAATATGCAAATTAAAACAAGAAACTTTCCTGCACAAAGTCTATCAACCAAGGTGACTAAGGATGTTTCAAACAACACCAACGAATTAAATGTACGCACTAGAGCAAGACAGGCTGTGTTAAGACTCCAAAGCGATGATGACGCAGACACAGCAAACAGACTAGGAGTGCAATGGAGACTAGGATATACTAGAATGTATATACAGCCTGATGGTAGAAGATAATGGCAAAGCTATTACCGACAAGGTTACCGCAGGCTTTAGACGAAGTAACACCTGACGTTTTTAATAGATTAGTCAGGATACTTGAGTTAAACTTAGGACAGTTCGACCCTAATCGAACCCCGCAGTTCAACCAATCCGAATTAGGTGAACTGAACTTTATAGCGGGTGATATAGTGTTTAATACGACACTAGAGATTCACCAAGCGTATGACGGGAATGCTTTTCGTGATTTATATAGTCACCAAACATATTTGAGTGGCGTGAGTGGAACAGGAGCAGTAGGCTCCGTAACAGTTACAACGAGTTAATATGGCAACATTAGAAGAAAGAATACAAAACCTCACACAAGATATAAGCCCAATGGGTGCCATGTCTGATATGGATAGAGACATGGCAATGAATGCTATGCCCTCCAACCCAATGCAACCATTGGTTGATTTAGGTTTTGGCGATCAGGTCAATGTTATATTGAGCAATCCATCCGACTCAGAAATCTCTCGTCAAGCACAACAACAAATTATTAATGAAATGGGTAGAGGAATGGACATAGATTCATTCTTGATGGAAGTCAATAACCTAGCACCCAAAGGTGCGATGTCTGATGTTGACGCAGGTATCATGGGTTTAATGTCCGCAGGTAGAAACGAAGATACAACGGTTGGACATCTTGCAGAAGGAGATGTTGTTGTGCCACCTGAAGTTTTAGAAGCCAACCCGTCTATAATTGATGATTTAGAAGGCACTATGTTAAACATGGGTGTTGATCCAAGATCAAGAATCGTTGACACCACTGGAGAGTTAGGTGGTATTGCATCAATTAATCCTGAAACTGGTCTGCAAGAATTTTTTATCAAAAAAGCATTATCAAAATTAAACAGAGCTAGAAAAAAAATTACTAAAAAATTAGCACCTATTGTTTCAGTGGCAGCACCTTTCATACCAGGTGTTGGACCCTTGGCAAAGGCAGCTATAACAGCCGCATCAGGAAAAGCAGCAGGCTTATCTACCAAAGACGCTTTATTAGGTGGGGCTTTAAGTTATGGTGGAAGCAAACTATTTGGCGGCACGCCGGGTACAGCTACATCAAAAGGTGGAAGTTTGTTTACAGGCGGTGGTGCTGATGGCATAGGTCGTTTTGGTAAAGTTGGCGATTTTTTTGGTAAGGTTAAAGGTGGCATCAGTGGTTTATTTGGTGGTGGACAGCAACCATATACTGATTTAGAAATTGATCAAATGCTTGAAACAATGGACCCCTATGCGGTTGAGCAAGCAGTCAATCAAAGAAACTTAGCAATTTCTCAGGGAGTGGGTCAATCAAACTTAGGCAGAATAGAAGATGTTGCAAAAATGCTTACTGGTGATGATGGCATGACTAGAACAGAAGAGTTATTGGCAACAGGGATGTCTCCTGAAGCAATTGAAGCGGCAAAAGCTAATGGAACATTTAATTCATTGGTTGCTCAGGCTAGAGCAGAAGGCAAGGTGCCGGGCAGAGGTGCTGTTGGTGCCATACAAAGTGCATTAACTGGTGGTACACAAGCAAGTGGCGGTCAAGGTGGCATGGGCATGATGGGCAAATTAGGTATTGCAGGACTTGCAGGCTTAATTGGTAAGTTGGCTTATGAAGAAGCCAAAGATCAAAAAGGTGTGCCTTTAACTCCACTCACTCAAATGGATCAGTTGGGCAGATATAACATTGAAGCAGAAATAGCTCGTAGAACAGGAGAAGAAATGCCATCTCGTGTAGAGTTTGGTTTAACTTCTGAAGGCATGCCTGCACTAAGTGGTGGTAAGCCAAGAAACGCAAGATACGGTGGCATCATGGCTTTTGCTGACGGTGGTGTTGTGGCTATGGCTGAAGGTGGCGATATGGATGTTGCTATCAATGTAGAAGAGTTTCCTGTAAGAGATGGACAAATCAATGGAGCAGGCACTGAGACATCAGACGATATCCCTGCGATGCTTTCAGACGGTGAGTTTGTAATGACTGCCAAAGCTGTAAGAGGAGCAGGTTCTTTTGATGTTAACAATAATAATGGCATACTAACCCTAACTCCAAACGGAGAGCCAACAAGAGACTCAGGCACTAGAGTTATGTACAAATTAATGGAACACTTTGGGAACGTAGCATAATGGCAGAACCAATCGCAACAGATATTCAACAACAGTTTAGAACCCTAGACCCTACTACAAGAGAATTATTCTTTGGCTCAGGCATACCGGGTACTTCTAGCTACTCACCGGGCTTTATGCAACAAGCATTTAGAGCTTCGGAGAGAACATTTTATGACGAGCAAGGCAACCCAGTTGTCGTGCCACAAAAGATTGCAGGACTATCTCCTGAACAATTAAAAGCCATTGGCTTATCAAGAGAAAAAATTGGTGTTCAAGAACCCTACATGCAAAAGGCGGAACAAGCTTTTGGTACGGGTATTGAAAGTTTATTCGGTGGTTTGGGTGAGTCTGAGCAAGCGTTAAGAGAATATGCAGGTGCTGAGTACGATCCTAGTTCATATCAACAATTTATGGACCCATACCAAGAAGAGGTTATTGACCAAGTACGCAAAGACATACTTGAAAGAGGAGCTATGGCTGACATATCAGCTAGAGCTTCTGACATCGCTAGAGGCGGTGAATCTGCCTTTGGATCAAGAGCTAGATTAGGTGCAGAAGAACGCACTGAAGCTCTCGGTAGAGGCTTGGGAGAGGCTTTAGGTGGGCTAAGAAGCCAAGGATTTCAACAAGCACAAAGATCAGCCATGGGCGAATTTGGTAGACAACAACAAGCTCAACAACAACTTGCTTCAGGACTTGGTTCTTTGGCAGGTGCAAGACAAGCAGGTCAGTTTGGTTTAGGTCAAGCTTACTCAGGTCTTGGCGGACAAGCACAACAAGCCGCTCAAGCTGACATACAAAGACAGTTAGGCTTGGGTCAAATGACACAAGGATTACAACAAGCACGATTGGATGCATCAAGACAAAATGCATTAATGCAACAACAAGCACCATTACAACAAATGCAATCATTGTTACCATTTGTACAAAGTGTCCCTGCGGGATTCAGTCAGATTGGTACAACTTATGGAGTTCAACCATCAGCCTTGCAAACAGGCTTAGGAGTTGGATTATCAGCACTTGGTGGTTTGGGTAGCTTTATGAATCCACCACAATATAGAACATACGGATAATGCCAATGAGCAGAACAGGTTTGTCATCGTTAATGGGTTACCAAGAAGGTGGTGATCCATCTTCTCCAACAACAGGAACTCCTACTGGCTTAGACGCACTAGCTAGTCTTATGACCCCAAAACCTTTTGATTTTGATGCTAGCGTTGAAAAGTATGAAGATAGGCTTTCGCCATTTATAAACCAACAGCCTCCAGTGTCAGGATATGAGGCTGCTTCTCTTGTTGGCTCTAACATACTTGCACAACAGGCAGAAAAATTTCCATCTTTAGGTCGAGGCGTTGGAATGGGTTTTCAAGCGTTAAGTGCCGAAATAAAAAAACGCAGAGAATCTAAAAGAAAAGAAAAACAAGCTGTAGCAATGAAGGCTATGGAAATGGCATCACAAGACGAACAATCAGCGAAAAAGTTTTTAAATGACTACTCGTTAAAATTAATTGATTTGGCTAACAAAGAAATACCTAGGGTAACATTGCAATATCAAGACGAAGCAGGAGAAAAAATAGAACAAACCTTTTATCACAATGATCCGCAGGTAAGCACAATACTTGCAAATGGTGGTGTAGAAATAAAATCACCACAAAGCGTGACTAACATTGACATGGGTAATGCCAGTGATCTCGATAAAGAAAGAGCAAAAAATATAGCCAAAACAGAACAAACTTGGCAAGTCGAAGCCGATGGAGCAACTGGGGTGAGAGATCAAATTCTGTACGCTAGATCAGTAGCAGAAGAGTTGGGTCCTGATGGTTTTGGTCCTGTAGAGCAATTTACCGCACCCATAAGAACTGCTTTGGTTGATTTGGGTTTTGGTAATATTATTGATATAAGCAAGCTGTCTGATCAACAGTTGCTAGGACAGCTTGGTACAAGTTTTGCTATGGCTTTGGTTGGTAAAACCAAAGGTGCTATTTCAAACAGAGAAATGGACATGTTCTTAAGAGCATCACCTACATTGGGTGCAACCTACGATGGTTTTATGAAAATGTTAACTTACCTAGATAGGATTGCAGAAAGATCAGAAAAATTTAACGAACAGTGGAATCAAAAATCTATAGAGTTAGCAAAAGCAAATGCATCAATTGCTGAGATACAAGGGGCTTTAGCGTCATTCAAATCAGAGTTTAGAGGTGCAAACCCTCTTTTTGACGAACAAGAGTTTGCAGATTTAGAGTCCATCAAAGATGACAAAAACTACAGCGAAGTAAATAAAGGCTACACAAGTGTAACTGCACAACGGGCTGTCAATAATCAACTTAATGACAGAGCTTCAAAAATAATTGAAGACATTGAGAATGATGACAGTTTAAGTGCAACGCAAAAGGCACAAAAAATTAAAGAAATACAAAACATCTTAGGTACATAATTATGTCTGATAAATATGATGCAGAGATAGAAAGCCTAAGAAATTTAGCCAACAAACAACAAGACTTAGAAACTGACTATGTAACAAAGAAAACAAGAGCCAACATGTTCTTTGACGATGATGCAAAGATTGATTACTTGGCATCTTTAAGATTTCCTGATGACCCATTAGCATCGTATCGATATCAGTTTAAAGACGGTGAATTGGTTTATAGAAACGATGATGGCACCTTGGAAAAAGAATTTGTTTCGCCAACTGATGTCGGTGTTTTTGGGGAGTATGTGCAACCCAATTTAGTTCCTGCTA
>WLWG01001150.1_pt1 | contig 24829 bp, 33 predicted proteins | sample 6712871 | NCBI WGS metagenome assembly WLWG01 (sample SAMN12718693, study PRJNA515312) | sponge metagenome | isolation source: marine sponge | host: Mycale hentscheli | place: New Zealand: South Island, Marlborough, Capsize Point | collected 2003-05-01
TCCTTGATGATATTCGTTTTACCAGCGAACTCATTAACTGGCGTCGTATCGAGAGCCCTAAAATTGATCTAACTAGTTTCGGTCACTTCACTGGGACTGGACTAGTCGACATCTCTAAAGGCTTCAAGTTCTTGCACTGAGGTTAATGCCTTTCTACTCTTCATACCCCACCCAAGGCAGACTTTTCAACAACCTCAAGAGTCTGTTGGAGGGCAAAGGGCTTTCATCTTTTGCGTTGAGTAAGGCAGCAGAACTGTCTCCCACAACTACACGCAAAATATACGCTGATGAAAAGTATATCCCTTCTCCTGATGTCCTAGAAAAGATCTGTTTGTCTCTTGAGTGCCAACCTGGCGACCTTTTGTTTATTAAAGGTATGATGGAAGGAGAAGTTGCAATGGGATCTGGTGTTTTCTCCTGCTGAATACGAACTAGCAGCTCGTGCTTTAGGCGCACCAATCCCTCAGAATGATGCGGAAAGAGCGGCTGCTGCACCCATGGTTGCTATGGTGTTGCGAGAGTTTGGCCGTGGTGGCACTCCTCCTCCGCCAGGGATGGACAACCAGGGTATGCAAAACACTGGTGCCACTCACTCTTTAAACGGGTACCCCAACAACAACCATCCGATGGAGCGTCAGTATCTGGCCTCACGGATGCGTACTGACCCAACCCCAGAGCTAGATCCAGAGATTGTGCAGCTCTTGGAAATGATTGGAGATCAGCCCGAAGCTGTGGACGCGATTATGCATCTACTGTCTTACATCCAGGAGAATCAGAATCAGCACATGGATCAACTCTCTTCGCAGAGACCAGCTGAGTGTGATTACCCCAATCTTGGAGACAACTACTCCATGTTGAATGCACCCGGCAGCAATATGATCCCTCCCTCTGTTCAGTTCCAACAACTAAGTTGAAATGAATCGCGCTACTGCATTACGCGAACGAGATGTAAGAAGAGACGCACCAGTTGTTACTCCTGGTGAGTTTCTTCGTCGCTACTTAGCATCTAACTTTATTGAGACTGGAGCACATCCGTCTTCTAGACAAAAAGAAGGGATGAATCCACTACTTCAAGAAGAAGGGAATAGTCTAAAATACATGAAGAAGCCTCGCCAAGGCACCACTTACGACAATCCTGGAGGTTTCTGATGGCATTTGGCAACGTGATCGGTTCAGGTATTAAAACGGCTGCGACATTCGCTCTGCTGGAAAAAGTGTTGGGTCCCCTTTTGGGCGGCGTTCAATCTGCTTTTGCTTCTCCTAATCAGGCACTACAAGCAGGGAACACAACAGCTGGTAAGTACACTATTTCGCCTTCACAAGAAGCAGCTATTTATCAGGCAGAACTTATTCAAGATGCTATGAGAACACTTCTGGAAGGCGCAGGACTTGTAGAGCCTGGTGGTGGATATAATGCACGCGAATTGATCGATAATCGATTTGAAAAGAACTTAGGAGCACTAAGAGAAACTCGTAGCGGCGAAATCGCTTTGGGCGAGCTGGACGTTATGCAGGCTACTAACCCTGCTATTGCTCAAGGAGCTGCCACAACTGTAACGTCTGCTGATGATCTTCTGGGTCAAGTTATGGATAGCATCCTTTCTAACGCTAGAGTTAGTGCCGATGCAGCTGTAGGGCAGGTGATCTGATGTCAAAAGGTCAAGTTGGTCTGAACATCCTTTCTGATCTTGGAAAAGCAGCATTTAGAAATCCTGATGGTGCTGCTCAAGTATTTACCGGTCTTCGCAAATCGCTAGGACAGCAGCAAGTTGATGAGCTTAAGGGAGCGTTGCTTCAACAAGCAATAAATGCAGTTCAACCTCCAAAAACTGCACTTCAGCACGTAAAGGACTTCGCTGTAGGTTCTATCCCTTTTGGTTTGACCGTAGGAGGAACCGCTCTAGCAAAGGATTTCTTAGCAAGACAAAACAAAAACAACGATGGGACAGGTGCTCCTGGTTTAGACAACAGCGGTGGGGTCCAGCCTCCTCAGCAAGACTCGAGCAGTGAACTCAACACTAATCCCGCTCCGTTTACTTCTGGTCTAGCACAGGATCCGACCTCAATAGACAAATTCTATGACCAACTTGTTGGGTTGGCTCGAGATAAATACGAGTTCAATAAGTATCAAACTTCTCCTGGGTATCTAGACGCCGCTCAAGCTCGTTACAGAGACGCCAAGCTTGCAGTCAATGAGCAAGTGATTAATAGCCTCGAGGCGAGAACTCGAGAAAACAGCAGACGGCAAGAGAGTATTGCTCGCATCAATGCGTGGAAAACAATCGAGCAGGAGACGATTAGAGCTAACAAAGATATTGCTTTAGGGCTTGCGTCGGTTGCTTACCAGTCTGGCATCCCTAACGCTGCTACTATTTCTGCTCTTTCACCAGTTGTTCAGGCTGGTGCCGCTTCGTTTGTACCAGGCGCTTCTGTCGCTAGTCCCCTCCGCCGTTAATTAGTCATGGTTGCTGTTTTACCTGCATTGGCTACAGGCGCTTTAACGGCGGCTGGTAGCTTTGGTGCAAGCAAGCTTTTAGGCGGTCTTTTTGGAGGCGGCGGCGGCGGTGGTGGTGGTGGGGGTATGGACCCTAACACTCAACTCTATTTGCAACAATATGCCGCTGCTGCAGCAGCTGCTAATGCCCCTTTAACTGCTGCTGCTCAGAATTTAGCTGCCATGACTGGCGCCTACACAGGTGCCTTGGGACAACGAGGTAATCTGATTAGTAGTGGTCAACTTACACAATTGACTGATGCTGCTAATCGGTCAGGAGCTGCCACAGAGTTGCAGGGTGGGGAAGCTGGAGGTTTGACTAGTCGTGGGGTTAAGCTTCTCGGAGATACTGCTGACGCACGTTTGCAGGTTGAACAACTAAATCCTCAGTTCACTTATGACGCTGGTAGTGCAGTTCTAGGTCTAGAAAATAGGCTGGCTTCAGAAGCTGCTGGTACCAATATTGATTTGAGAGAGGCAGAAGAAACGGGCAAGCTAACTGCTGCCCTTGACCAGGCGTACACTATCGGCGATGCCTTTGATTCCCGAGCTGACACAAAAGGACAAATGGCTCTGAGATCTCAGGCGTTAAACAATGACCTCAAGATGCAGGAAGCCAGAGATCTAGGTTCATTGGCAAGAATCCAAGCTGAAGGCAAACGCCAGATGGCACTGCGTCGTCAAGGAACTAACATGGCGCTAGCAGGAACGAGAAGTTTTGCATGATCGGCACTAGTGTTATTGGTGACTCGACTACAGTTGGCGCGTGGTTAGATACTCTCGACAAAACTCAAAAAGATGCATTTAAGTTCTACTGCAAGAACTGCGTCAGTGATATTGAGGCATTCCTGTACTCTCGTTTTCTTCAACCGGGATATACAGGGTCAATCTCTGATCTAACTGCATACGTTCAAGAAAAATACCCTAAAGAGGATCTCAGAAAGATCTTATTGATTGAAATTGATTCACTAAAAGTAGACATCGGGAATGTCCGTCAAATGACTTTGACTGGGATGCTTGATCATGCCACTGCTGCTACTAAAATTTCCGTTCTTCAAAAGGAACTTAGATCTCACATCCAAGCCGTCAGACAGCTCACTGATGGTGTTGATCGCCGTGGTCTTTTACTGGCTGGCGCTGATCGTTGTCTTCGTGAATTAAATAATACTTTTGAAGATGTGCCCGCGATGATGGCTCTGCTTGAAGAAGCATCACTCGTCATTTGGGGCACTATCGAACGAGAGGAGAAGAGTTAAACCTTCTCCATCAAAGAAAGTAGATTGTTTAATTCCACTCGAAAGATACCCATAAAGGAGTCGTTTACTCCAAGAGAAAGACTGAGAACGTCTTCTTCTACCGTGGCTCCGAAGGGGAGAATGCAAGCTGGTTGCTTGGAGACTGGATTGCCTTGAACGTCAGTCCACGTAATTAGCTCATCTTCCATAGATCCTTCAAACAACACCTCAGGCATGTGACGCACGATCTTGGTAAGCTTTTCATCTAGCGTATAGCAGCTCAATCCGTAGAACAAGATTGGTTGTTCGTGATCTGGGACCCTACCCATGAACTTGAAGTGATAAAAGACAAGCCACTCGTCTCCAATTTTGACTGGAGCTGTGGAATTAAAAGTTGGAAACTCTCCAGTTACCTTCTGTAGTACCGAAGCGTCGATCCTTTTTTCTTTCTCTCCAGGTGTCTTGATGACAATCGGTACGGTCGAGTAGAGGAGACGAGTTTTGTCGTCGTCTCGGAAGAAGCACCAATTTTTCTCTGAGCCACCATCTACATGGTTTAATCCAATCTCAGGGTAGAAAGCATCTACACACTGACCGAAACGATTGAGTTCTCCCACGCAAACTTTGGGATTCTTTGCCATTTTGTGAATGGTGTTATCCCAGCGTGAAGCGTAAGCGCTGGTAATGAATTGACACATTAGGTTTCCCTGTGAGTCATGAAACAACCGTGGATCCTCGTAACTGAGTTTGTGAGGGTTGTTTCTTATTTTCTTGGCTCCCACAATTGTGTCGTCACTAATCAGTTCACCTACATAGACATCTGTAGGAACACTGTTGTAGTAGAAGTACTTCATGTCGTGCCGGAACACAAATGGTTCTGGCTGAGAGCGCCACGCAATCAGTTGATGACCGTCGTGATCAAACAAGCAAGGACTAAAGTTAGCTACCGAACGGAAAGGAAGTCCTCGATTAATTCTGGTGAACACACCTCCAAGATCTTCAGCTTGTTGGTAAACACAAGGTCCTCCGTGTTTATACATGCGCACTCTAGACGGGTAACACACGCTGCTCATCGAGGCGTGGTATCGAATGTGCTGAGTACTCATTTGGACAGATCCTCCATTGCTTTTTCAAATCCGAGCGCAATCCGATCCCAGCGATAGCTGGGGTTCTGCGTAACTTCGTAGCACTCTTCGGCTACTTCCTCTCTATATGCCTTGTCGTGATAAAGCTTGTTGAGGTGATCGACAGCAGAAGTAACGTTGATAATTCCTCTTTCAACGCTGAGATCTTTATCCCGAACCCAAGCCGCGACATCGATTAGACATCCGCTTCCGCGCCAAATATCTCGGCACGACGTGTGGTCAGGAACCACTTGTGCTTTTCTACATGACGCATGCTCAAAAGGCACCAGTCCCCAACCCTCTCCATCTGCTGTATTTATACCAACGTCACAGGAGTTATAAATTAAGTTTAGTGTTTCGTCGGTAGGAGGAGCCATATAGTTGATGTTCCGTGCGGTCATAATCAACCGATTTGTCGGGTCTAGATCGCGTCGTTTCATTTCTGAGTCAAAGATTTCACGAATACCCCAGCCCAAATCTTTCTCACTCATATGGAGATAGAGCATGGTATCTGGCTTGTCCTTTGCAAACTCAGCAAATGCTTGGATTGTCAGGTCAATTCGTTTGCGAGGTTGGTTGCGATTAGCGTTTAAGACAATGAACTTGCCTGGAGGGAGACTCAGCTTTTTTCGAGCTTCCTCCTGATCCATGGGAAAAAATTTATCTGCGTCAATTCCGTGAGGAAGAACACCCAACATCTTCGGTTCGACGTTGTGGTTTTGAATTCGTTGAGCTTGCTGCACTGTAAAGGTGACTGAGAAATCCCAGTCCTTCACATACCTGAGCATCGAATCTACATACCGCTCAGAATCGATGGGGAAATAAGGTATGAATTTAAAACCCAGAGTTGGTTGCAGAAAGTGAATCTTCTCCCACACCTGATTGATCATCCAGATATCGTTGAGAGCGATAATAAAGTCAGGTTTTTCTTCTTCGACAACTGAAGGCAGACGAGCTAAACCAAAACGATCACCAGGGTGGACTCCTGCTGCAGGGTAAATTTTAAAATCGTATGGATGCGGATCTCCGTTATAGTTAATACCAAACACTACAACTTCATGGTTTTTACTGAGGTGTTCTAAAAGACTATGGGTTACACGTGCAAAACCCGTATGAGAAACTGCATCTCCATACCAGAGAATTTTGGACATACAGAAGTAGAATCTTTCTAACACTATACAGACAGTTTTTAGATATGCCGAGTAGAGAAACTTTTGCGTACAGGAGAGCTTTACGGTTAAAGGCTCAACGTGCTGTCGATACGGATGAAGAAAATTTTGGTGTAGATAATGTATTTGCTAGAGCACAGGATGACTTCCTTACCTTTTGTACTGTTCTAGATAAACCACCAGCACAGCATATGCTAGAGTGGCACAAACATCTTGTAACTGGTGAATCAAATAAATATTTGTTGGATATAGCTGGACCCAACCTCGACATTCTTGCTCCTCGTGGTTCGGCAAAAAGTACGGTTTTAAACTTGTTTACCGCGTGGGTGATCGGTCGCCACACCACACAGAAAAGACCGCTTCAGATCATCTACTGTTCATACAACATCAACACTGCCATCCCTAAAAGTCGGATTATCAAACAGATCATTGACTCAGCGACTTTCAGGAAAATTTTACCGCGAGTGCAGCTCCGCCAGGGTATGCAGAGTGATGTCGGTTGGTCGATTGATTTTGACTATGCAGGAATCAATCGAGTGGGTGACGAAGAATTTACTCTTCGTGCTGCTGGACTAAGAGGCTCGATTACGTCTAAACGTGCTCACCTTGTCATCGTGGATGACCCTATTAAATCCAGCGCAGATATTAAAAACCCTGCGATTAGAGAAGAAATGAACAACAACTGGTCGAGCGTTATCGCACCGATCGTTTTTGAAGGTGGTCGTTCGATCTGCCTAGGAACACGATTCCATCCGTTGGATATCCATAAAACTATGTTTACTCCTCAAAAGGGTTGGAAACAGGTTTCGCAAGAAGCGATTACTTACGACAACGATGGTGATCCTGTTAGCTACTGGCCTAGTCAATGGTCTGCAACGTACTTGCTACAACAGAAAGAATTAGATCCTGTTGCGTTTGCTTATCAGTACCAACAGCAGGCAGTTATGTCTTCTGATTTGGTGTTGTCTCCGGATCTCATTATTAAAGGGGAGGTGGCTACTGAATTTGATTCTCTGGCTGTAGGTATCGACCTTTCTGCTAGTAAGAACGAAACGTCTGACTACACGGCGTTCGTTTTAGGCGGAAGATTGAAAGACGACTACTACATCGTGGACGCTCACCAGGTTCGTTCAATTGGAAATTTAGAAAAAATCGATCTTCTCTGCGACATGTTGGTGGAATGGGGCATTCTTGTATTGCAAGATGGAGAGTATTTCCCTACATATTCAACTGTGACGCTCGTAGTTGAAGCTGTGGCTTACCAAGCTAGTCTTGCTGCTGACATACGAAGGGTTCTATTGAACGAGCGTGGTTTGCATAACCTCCATGTCCATGAGGTGAAAGGGTTTAGGGGTGACAAGATCGCCAGATTTAGGGGCACCTTGGGTCTTCTGGAGAACAAAAAAGTGACCTTCAACAAGTACCGCAAGTTCGAAGCACTGATTGACCAGTTGATCAACATTGGAGCAACCAGCCACGATGACTTGCTAGATGCGTATGTCTGGCTTATGACTTTCCTCCAAAAACGAGGTCAATTCTCTGTTGAGTACTGATGAAAAAACTTCTGATTCTGGTTACTGCTCACGATCCTCTGTCTCGTTTTGACCCACTGCTCAAGTGTCTAAAGGAGTATGCACAATTTCCTATGCAAACGACGGTAGTTATTTATATCGATTACGAGCACATGCGAGATCAAGAAGCTCTGCGCGACTTGATTGATGCAAATGTCTGCGAGAAGTTGGACATTGAACTTGTTGCTGCTCCTGCTAACTGCAAGGGTTACTACCTCTGCTGGGCACATAAAAATTTACTGCGATTAGCTGTTACTCAGAGTACTTATGACTACTACATGTACTCAGAGAATGACATGTTGTTCACTCTCGACCACTTGAACTATTGGTTGGAGAACAAAGATATGTTGAAGGAATTAAATCTAGAACCTTCGTTCTGCCGCTACGAGCTAAACGGTGATTTGAGAATTCCCTTCGACAATTACAAAAGATACAACCTGACCGAGATTACAGAAAATGTCTGGCACGACATCCCTCACAAGGCAAAGGTCTACTTGACTCCCACGCATGAGAAGTATTTAGGTTTCATTCTTCTAGGTAACCCCTACTCAGGGATGATGATCCTCGATCAAGAAATGGCTGAAGAGTACATCGCCTCTGTAAGCTCACACCCTGAGCTCAGCCATCGCATGGTTGGTCACCGTAACTGGCCTACTGCAGATCGTTCATCTATGGGCATTGCCTTTGAAAACCTCGAAGATGGCCAAGACCACAGACGCGTGGTTCCTTTGGTGCATAGAGGTGACTGGGTGACCATAGCTGACGAAGGGTTGATACGTCACTTGGATACAAAGTATTCCGATACACTCCTGAAGCAGGCAGACTGCATAACTACCGAGAACATGTTTGTATGAGCACTATCGACAACGTCAATCACCCATCGCACTATACGGCTGGAGGTATAGAGTGTATCGATGCGATTAAGTCTGCGCTGACCGACGAAGAGTTTTATGGTTACTGCAAAGCTAACTGCATCAAATACATCTGGAGAGAAAACCATAAGCAAGGAGTTGAGTCACTAAAAAAAGCTCAGTGGTACTTAGACCTGTTGATTAAGGAGAAAGAGGTAGAATGATGATTATTTACTGAGCTATGGATATCCCGGCCTTTGGAACTGTGTACGGGCAGGTTGCATCCCTGCCTTATGCAAGTGGTTTTAGATGGACACCCTCTGACGGTCCTAAGACTTTCTCAACGTGCCGGGGCATCAGCGTAATTACCACCAACAATACCGATGTTGTTTATATCGAGTTAAACGACGGACAGGGACAACTTATTCCTATGGGTGGGTTCGTTAACAACCCTCTGCTTTCAGTTGGTGCCACCACTATTTCGGGTGGCGACATCACGTCCGCCGTTCTTCTTTTCTGATGAACTACCACCAAGCTTCTCAAATGCAAAACTCCATGCGTGGTGAAAACCGCTATGGAGATTTTGTTCGTCAAGGACTTGATCAAGAAGCAGGTGCTCCTCCACCACCTCCGCCGCCGAACGCGGACTCTGATGAAGCTTTTGACCCCGACATGGATGAGAGAGCTGATGTAGAAGTCATGAAAAGACAGCTTCTGGCATCAGCGAAGGATCGCAGGTAGCATGTTGCTACTAGCAAGCGCTTCGTGATTATTGATTGTTTTACGTACTTCAACGAAAAAGAACTTTTGGAGTTGAGAGTACGGACTCTTGAAAATCACGTAGATGGTTTTTTGATCACGGACGCTGACCGGACTCACAGGGGAGACAAGAAAGCTTTCTCCTGTGTGGAGACTATTCGTGAGCTTGGTCTCCCAGAAGAAAAAATTCAAGTTCTACATGTAGAGCTACCAAACGTTACGGAAGCACCAGACCCGTGGGTCCGAGAAAGAGGACAACGAGATGCTTTGAGCGTCGGTCTTCACATGCTCGACGATGACGACTATTTTATCTGCTCTGACTGCGACGAGATCACGAATCCTTCTGCGCTTGAGGCGATTAAAAGATCAGTAGATATGGAGGAAAACAAAGTAGTTAGAATGAGCATGAGCATGCACTATGGACGTGCAGATCGTCAGCTTATCTCCCCTGAAGGTGAACTTTTTGATTGGCGTTGTGGCGTGGCTAGCACAGTCGGTAAGCTCAAAGAATTCGGAACTTTATCGGCGATGCGAGCGTCGACTGATAATTATTACGTTGGTGTTCGCAACGCTGGTTGGCATTTCTCTTGGATGGGAGACTCAGACCGAAGAAAAACCAAGCTCCGCAACATCGCCGAGTACTACATTTGGGACAAACCCGAAGTACAGCAGCTATGCGAGGATTTTGTTGCTAAACCCGGCAATACCGATATGCTCGGACGCGAAGACCATTTACTAACTGAGTATCCTCTTGAAGATTTGCCTGAAGAGGTGGTTAAACTAGAGAGAGTTAGAAAGTATCTTCTTCCCGATGACGAACAAGATGCCACCTGAGCTCCTAGAAAAGTTTAAAAAAAAGCAAGAAGGGGGTGACGAAGAGCAGAATGAAAAGCGTAGGTCTGCTCGTGACAAATCTCGCAAGGCCAAGGAAATGCGTCAAAAAGACAAGTGACTCTGAATGTCGTCCTCAACAGAAATTAGAAATAGATTTGAGGAGATCCTAGAAGCCGCAAGGACTCAGGATCGCTCAAGTCAATCAGCGACGATGGTTGTGCTTAGTCACATCCAGCAGATGGTCTTGTACATGATCAAGAAGGGTATTACCTTCTACTGCGAACAAGATACATACAAGAGCCGTACTAGGTTCCTAGACGACGTTATTGCCCTTAACAGGCTTGATATTCGATTCCCTTCGATTATTAGGAATTTTCTGATCGACGGCTGTGGCTTGTTTTACTTCCGCCCAGACGAAAAGCTCAAGTATCAGATCTATTTCTTCACCAAAAACCAATATCGGGTTTACCACGACCTCAACGGCTCTGTTGAGGAAGTTGTCATTCTCTATAGCTATAGGGTTAAGAATAATAACTTAGGTCTACCTTCCACCACTTACGGACAAAACAAAAGATACGTCCGTGTAGTTCTTACAGCAGACGAAATTACAGAAAATGAGAGTGATTCTGAGCTGAGTTTCGAGCTTGAACCTGGAAGCGTGTTAGCTCCAGGTAAGACAAGAAAGAATACTTTAGGTTTTGTACCTGCTGTAGAGGTTTTAAACAAACCAAACGCATCAGGAACTGAAGGTGAAGGCGAATTTGACCCGTTTATGGAGCAAATTGTGCTTCATGACCAAATTATTCGCAATGTTGCCAAGAATATTGAGTTCTTTGGCAACCCCACCCTGATTAGTTCCCGTCCCCGTAGTGATCTGGTCGAAGCTAACGACTCCCAGAACACTTTCCGCCCGACAATCAGCAGTCAGAGCGGATTTGCGGGTCAAACCACCCCCTCAACCAGGGTTAGCGAGCCTTTTGGCACCGCTATGGGTGGTGGGCTTCGTGTTCCGCGAATTATTGCGAACATTGAGCCTTCAGATCGAGTCGGTTACATGACTCCAGACCCTGTGTCTGGGGATATGAACCGCTATTCGCTGTTATTACGCGAAGAAATTCGTACAGCGCTTGGCGGAGTCGACGAAATCTCAATTTCAGCTGGTGCAACTGCCACAGAGATCAAAGGTCTTACTGGTAGAGCGCAAGCAACTGCTCTTCGGAAAAATAAGTCGTTTCTGACCTACGGATTTTGCCGTTTGTTGGGAATGATTATCTACCACCAGGAAGAAATTTTCCGAGAGTCGTTTATTGTTGCTTCGGGAATGAAAGTTCCCAAACCTCCAAAGGAAGAGACTCCAGAAACCTTAGAGAAGTATCAAGCTTCTCTAAGAAGGTTCGATCGTAAGGTCGACATGGAGATTAAGACCGCTATCGAGAAGGGCAAAGTCCCTTCTGGTGTAGTTGGTCTTCCTGAAGACGGTGAGCGCGAGGTGACTTATCGTTACCAAGGTGATGTCTACGAAGACACCGCTTACGACATCAATCAGAAGTCGATTGTTGTCAGAAACTTGCAAGAACTAGGAGTAGATAGTGTGGAAGCACTGAAATTCCTTTTCCCTGAAAAGACTGACAACGAGAGAGCGGAAATGCTGCAGGGTTTTCCATTTCGTATGGTTCAACAAACTCAAGCAGCAATGACACAATTCCTGGTATTATTAAGCCAGATGATGCAATCACCGCACCCTCTTGCGCCGGATCAACCACTTGCGGCTGATCCTAGACTGAACATCACACCGCTCCTTTACAGGACGTTTGACCATCTCGCTGAAGAACTAACTTATTCCGGTAGCTATGAGCCAGCAGATCCAAGCTTCGACCCCGAGCCCGGTCTCCCAGGCGGTAGCACCGTCAGTAACCAGCGACCAGGTCTCAACCGCTTACCCACAGTGGGTACCTCAAGCAGCTACCCCGGTGGCAGCTTCGGCACCTACAGCCCCCTCGCCACAGCAGGTAACACAGGCTACGGCCCCTATTACCAACAACCAGTACAGCCAGTCTCCATCGCAGTCCTTCCCGAACAATCCTTGGGAAGCAGCGATGGGTTCACTGGAGCGGGTGTTGACCCAGGTCAACTCTCCATCCCCCAGCCCGACTCAGTGGTCGCTCAATCAAGCCCCACAGGCGGATACAGCAACGCTCAGTCAGCCTTCACAGGCCCAGCCTTGGGCTTACCAGGAACCGCAGGCAGCGCAGACATTGCGTACCAGCGCCTCACCGACCCAAACTTCCTCGCAGGCTTCTACGGCACCCAGCCAAATAAGCCTAAGCAACGTAAGCGAAGAGGTCGTTAGGCACTTCGGGATCGAAGCTCCTGGAATCCTCAATCAGTACTCATGTGCCCTTGAGGACATGCTGATTGATCAGTCTCAGCGTTATGACGTGCTGAACCAAAGGGCTGGTGCGATGCATCAGATTCTTACTCACCCTGATCATCTGGCTGACTACACAGATCGCTATTTCACTGAGGTCTACCCCGTGGACATCGGTGATGAGATGGGACAGCAAGGTGGTTATCAGCAGCCACAGCAGCAGTATCAACAACAGTTTGATATGCCTGCCGTACCTGCTGGCGCTGGTGGTCAGCAAGGTTCCCTAGCTCCTCAGCAGCAGTGGGAAGGCTTCTCTGAAGTTATGAACCGCAATCCTGAGAACGCTTGGCGTTACCTCCAAAACATGAACCAAGACGCTATGCGTAATAAGCTTTTGTTCATGGAAGGAGCATAAGCTAGGTTTAAATCGGTTCTCCTTGAACCGGGTGTTGGATACAGTGCCCCCGTCGTAAGTGCGGGGGTATTTTTTTGGCTTAGTATTAGCTGACTCACAGTTTTAAGCTATGGCACTCTCTCCTGATGCTGCTGGCACTCGCATGATTCCTTTGCAAGTAGCTCCTGTTCAAGCAAAAGCTGAACCCAACAAAAAAGCAACTGAAATTACTCAGTCAGTAGAAGTTGTAGAGGCTTCTTCTTCTGATGGTTTTGACGAAGGTGTCGAAATCTCGCTTGTCCCTCCCATCGGTTGAATCCTTTTCATCACCATATCTTCTGCAATTCTTAGTCCTCTTATTCCTGCATAGCCGCAGACAAATGAAAGGGCTACAGCTTCCTTAGGACTGAGTTCTAGTCTTTCTGCAATAGCAGGGCTAACGAACTCAGCCAGGAAAAAACCAACTACCGCTGTTTTTAACAAACACGCCATTAGTTTTTTTGGGTGCAAAATAGAATCTGTGATCGATCCTGACATCGCAGCCATAAACTGTTCAGGGTCGTCTGTCAGAACATCAAGAGCTTTTTCGGCGAGGTAGTTCATCGGCTCTCCGAAACTATAAATATTTTAAATGATCTAGCATTTAAAAAACAGAAAGAAGAGTATGACTTACGCCTCTCAAACTAACTGGAAGTACGACAAAAACCTTTATCACAATATACAGTCAGGGCCACAGCGCACAGAGGATACTCTCGACTTAACAGATACGTACAAACTGGTATCAAGTGGATACCGAATGCCCAATGGGAAACAGCAAAGTTATTACACCGTTTTAGACGCTGGACCAAATTTCGGGATTATTACCCCTGGTCCTCCGATGACTTTTGCATCGGAACTCAATCAGCCGACGTACCCAGAAAGCAAAACCATCACAGTCACGGTGGTCAATACTTCTGCTGGAAATCGTTTCTACTTTGATGGGGTCGAAAACACCAACTTTTTTATTTTTGAAGGGAGTACATACACTTTCGATATTTCAGACGTTTCACTAGTACCTCATCCTTTTAAACTCAGTCTTACTGCAGATGGGACGCATGCAGGAGGGACGCTTCTAACTGACGGAGTGACGTATTCAGGAGTGCCCGGAACTCCTGGAGCGTTTGTAAAAGTGGTAGGTCAGTTACTTCCAATGGAAGTTATTTACCCCTACTGCCAGACCCACCCAAATATGGGTGGTACTACAAACTTCCCATATGGAGGTGTGCCTACTAACAATCCTCTCTACCAAACCACAAACTGGAGAACTGTTCCTCCTGCAGTTCCTGGTTACTGGAGCAACTACAACTCATTTGAGTTTCCAGCGGTTTCTGGTCAGCTCACTCTGCAGGACGGTTTTAGATATCAAAACCTTTTCAAAAGCAACACTGCTTCAACACCTCAAACCGCTCTTGGTGGGCAGCCTGGTCTGAGAAGCAAGGGAGCTTACACGTGGTGGGGTGCCTTCGCACCTAACAATCAGTCTTACTCTCCTTTTCAGACACCTCAAGCAGAGGGAACACAGACGGGAAGTACAGGTGGTGGTGTCTCCTACCCACGCGCTCAGTATCCGACAATAATCAACAAAACAGGGGATACCTCAGGGTCTAGAGCTTCGTGGGTTTACAACCCTCCTGTTTACTGTGAAACTTTTAGTGAGATCGTGCGATCTAAGCTTCCTGGAACCCTGGATAGCAACATCCGTCGGATGTATAGAGGTAAGTCCTCTATATATGTCACAAACTATGGCGGTGTCTACGGCATGATTGGAGAGGCTTCTCGAAACGTACAACGCACCTTTAGCGCTAGTGTTAATTCTGCTGGTGTTATCGTAAAGTAACCGCTAAGAATGCAACACCCATGTAGTGTTTTAGTAACGCTACAACGTAGACTTAGCAGGTAGTTTCTACGGTACTTATCGATGTTTATCGATAATGATTTCCCCAAGATTCTTGGTGCGGAACTGTATCGTCCCCACCCGGCTTACATCGTGGAAATGGCTGCAGAGCCTGTAATTGTCCACGATTTTTCCAAACAGCCGGGCCAGACTGTACAGCTTGATCGCTACAAGTTCTTCGGCAATCCTGGATCGAAGGAGTCTCGCGAGCGTACAGCTGAGCAGACCATCGGTACAGCTAACTCACGCAACATTGTCAAGGACAAAGTCCTTGTAACTCTTCGTGAGTACACCGGCCCTGCGGATCCTTCCGATCCCACTCAGCCTTCTACCTTCAAGGTTGCGCGTGAGACTCTCATCACTGCGCAACGTCTTTTGCTCGATACAGGTAACTTAACTACCTTCCATCAGAGCATCGGTAGCCTCACACTGCTAGATGATTACCGCCGTTGGCGTGATCGCGTCTTTATTAACGAGCTTCTGAAAGCTGTCTCTAAAGGCCAATCATCAGATACGCAAGGTGGCTACTACTTCCCTGGCGATCTTGCCACGGGAGCACTCACCTACACCAACGCCGAACAAGCCAAGTTCGACGTTAAAGATGACCTCCTCCGCGTGGTCAAGTCGCTCCGTAAGCGCAACACCCCTACCTACCAGGATGGGTTCTACCGCTGCGTTTGCGACCCTACATTTTTGATGCACTTGCGTCAAAACTCTGACTTCCGTGAGGTGGCTCGCTACCCCGGTAACGGTCAGATCAATCCCCTTATGTCAGCAATGCAGCCTAACGGTGCGCTGTATATGGGTCAGGGTTTCGGCCAAGCTACTCTCGTGGCTGGCGAACCTATTATGCCGACCGCCTTTGTGTTTGAAGGTGTGCGATTCTTCGAATCCACCAACATGCCTTCACAATCACAGAACGCAACTATTGCCGGTGCAGCAGCTGATTACAACGCTGCGATCGGTATGTTCTTCGGTCCTCAGTCTGTTGGCGTCGGTATCGGCGGTAACAATGCACAGGTACTCCTGAACAACAATGATGACTTCTCACGATTCATCATGATGATCTGGAGCCTGTATGCTGGTTTCGAGCTGCTAAATGCAGACTTCGTGACCGTTGGTTACTCCTTCGACGCTTGAGGTAACTAACGATGGCAATTAATCCCAACCAGATCTCAGTCGCCAAGATTTATCCTGGCAACTACGCAAACGTTCTTCGTTACTGGCACGAAGAAAAGACCATGCAGTTCGAGAACGCCAATGGCGTTTCTACGAGCTACACCAACCAACCTGTTGGTGGTCCTGTCGGTGTCATTTTCCGTCCCGGCTGGGTTGCTCAACAAGCAATTGGTTACGTTGACCTGAGTTACCAAGCTCTGGGTTCCGTCAACCAGCTGGAGTACTACACCCAAGCCTATGGCTCTGGTGTTAACAGCTCCCCTAACGGCAACTCCAACGTTGCTTTTAGTGACGCTGCTGTCATCATTCCTTCACCGGACTTCCATAAGGACGTTCGTCAGGACATTGCTGACGGTATTCAGGTGCCTTCAGGCGTCTACTGCTACCGCGCTTCTCTGCGGATCACCGGAGGAGACGTAGTCAGCTCTGGTATCCCTGGTGCAGAAGCTGCACCTACTTTGTCCTTGGCTCCTGCCGTGGGTGAAGGCTATCCGAATGACAACACTGTTGTCTCGGGTGGTTTCGCAGTTTCCGCCATTGGCGCTAACCGCTGCATCCCTAACGGATCGGTTGCTTCCACCAACATCATCGACTCCAGTCTGCTGGAAGCTACTACTGCGGAAACTCAGTGGAAGCTCTTTGCAACAACCAATGCCTCCCCCGTGGTGCAAGGTTCTGGTGTTTACGATCCCCGCGCTGGCAACAACTTCTTGTCTGGCGACGAAAAGGCTCTCGCAATTTGCGAAGTCTGTTGGATCCTTCCCGATTCTCCTCCAGAGCGTCAGGACGTGGCTCTTCAGCCCGACGGTGTTACAGAATCTTCTGTTTACACTTCTACTCAACCCCGCTGATAAGATCAGTTGGAACACGGACGGCCCCTCTTTGGAGGGGTCTTTTTTTTGTTTATCCAAACTGAGTAGACTATATACATTATCTGTACCGTTAGTACCGTGACAGACACCTCAGAGCTCAACATCAACCGTAAAGAGTGCCCTAAATGCGGTGCTGTCTGGCTTAACGGAGTTCATTACTGGGCCACTGGGAGTCGAGGTAACGAGCTTGATTTAGCTGGTCTTGTATGTAACACAACACAAAGCAGTATGTGTATTAATGCTATGAAAGGTAAAGAAGGAGGAGATACTTGGGAAAAGAGAAGACAGTTTATAGAAAATCTGGAGACTGAGCCACAAAGCAACGTGGGTATGTGGGGTGCGAATTTAGATGGTTTAGATTAAAGTACTGTCTACATACTGTTTGTTTATGTCCGACACGATCTACAAACCCAGTGGAATTAAGATTGTTATCCTCTCTACGCATGACGATGGCGAATACCACATGGTGCGGTCTCTTACCTCAAGTAAGGTCTTCTATGCGCACAGAGATCAGGTAGAGCAGCAAGATACACCATCTCAAAACAACGACACACCGTCAAGAAATCGACGCGGAAGGAGAAAAATTTCTAGTGCTACCCCTACCGCTGTAGTTAAACCACAAGTTCCAACCGACAACCGTGTCAACCTGAACACGCTGACTGCAGAGGGTCTTACTCAAGTACTACCAGGAGTAGGTCTTAAGACGGCAAAAGAAATTGTCGAACTAAAGCAAACTCTTCCGGGAGAGCGATTCACCAAACTCGATCAACTTGCTTCAATTAAGCGTGTTGATTGGGATGCTGTTTTTGAGACTGGACTGGTATTCGTAGAGTAGAAGTAGAATAAAACTAATTCGTGGTTGTGGTAAGTGGCTCAGCTTTCGCAATTTGAGTTAGAACAAATTCAGTCGTATCTAGCTCAGCAAGGTGTCACTTTCGACGCTACCAGCACAGACGCTACTAAGCGTGAGGTTGTTTACGCTGCTGTTAATCAACTAACTCGCAACCCAGCGCAGGCATTTGGTTACAGACTTGATGACTTTAACTTTAGTCGTGTAGCGTATCACCTGGGTTACAACATTGCCACAGTTCCTGCTGGTGATTACGCAAGGTTGATCGAAGCAGCTACTTCCATACCTTCTGAGTACTACTACGACAAAATTGTCGCTCAGATTGAGAGGTGTGAAGAAGCCGAGCGATTTACTGAACTAGCTACGGGGGACGCTTCAAGTAGACAAGAAACAATTCTGGGTGACGTTCAACGTTCGATCACCGTTCAGGACAAGCAACAGGTAGCCCGAGTTTGGCGTGAAAACTACTTGTACGAGACAGGTCGTCTTGCAGAAATGCTTTATGTAGCTAACTACAAAGATCCTGTAGCAGCAAGGTACAGGTTTGAAAGAAGCGGAGGAGAGTTTATCCAAGCACTTCCTGGGCCTCCTGATGTGTCACGTGCTGACAGATTATATTTCTTTGCTAATTGGCGTTAATATAAAAAGAAGTAGTAGCACAGCTAATTACCATGGTCGGAAAAGTCGGTAAAACCGTGGGCGGGACCTTAATAGACCTTCTTATGGGTGGAGGTAGGTCTGCCACCAAAAACCTTACACCTGATATAGCTACTTCTATAGGGATTGCTAGAAACGCTTTAAGTAATGTTCCTGAGATCCCTCTTGACGCAGCACAAGCTTTAAGACTGGGACCTGCTACTAGCAGTATTGCGCGTGAGGCTTATGGAGGAAGCGGTTTGGTCAGGGGTGGTTTGATGGGTACTACAAATATTGCACCTGCTGCCCCTCAAGCACCAGTGCCTGAGTTTTTGTTAGGTCCAGGTTCCTCAGCTCCAGGTTCCTCAGCTCGTGGATTTAGTGGCTCTTCTCCGTCTGAAATTATCTCTGGTATTCCGGTAAGAGAGCCGGTAAGACCGATCTCTATGTCTAGGACTGTTCGTCCTGGTGCAGCTCAACCTCAAGCTCCAGTACCTGAATTCGGTACTAGGCCAGTTGCACCAACTTCAGTCGAAAGTGTAGCTCAACAGCTAAATAGACAGAGAAACCACGCGGCTGCGATTGCAGAGTTACAAAAACAGGGACCTGTAGCTGTACGTCCCACGGGGACGATGACTAATACAGTGCAAGGAAGACTAGATCTTCGTAACCCTGCCGGATCTATTGCGCAGCAGCCATACACCACTAGTAGAGGTATAGAAAGACCAGCTGGAGGCAGCATCGGGGGTCGGATGTATAACCCTCAAGCTGCTACAAGCCCTAGTGCAAGTCGTCTACTTGCCGAAATGACGGAGCAGGCCCAGCCTGGTTATGGTCCTGCTATGGATCCTCGTCGAAGTCCTGGTCAGGGAATCGTTTTTCGCGGTGGTGCCCTTGCAATTCCCGAATCTATAGCTCCTAGCTCACCAGCTCGTCTTAAAGTAGGTCGTTCGCTCCCGATCGATTACCCACAAACAGACGTAGTCATGAGGGGCACGAGAGAACTTAAAGATATTCAAGAAGCCAGGAGATATGTAGATTCGTCTTTTGCCAGGAGAAACTCCCTTCCCTTTGACGCAGCAACCGGGAGATATATAGATCCTGAGTTTTCTGTCAGTAATAGGGTTATACCTACTAATGAAGGCGCTTTTCTAACTAACCTCAGTGATCCACGTATACTTGCAGCTCTGGGTGTGACTGGCGCTGCTGGATTAGGTGCAGGTACTTATCTTCTCAATAAACAACAAGATGGCAGTGTTGAAAGCCCAACGCCTACAGTTGAAAGCCAAGAACCTACAGTTGAAAGTCGTCTTCCGGTTACTGAATTTGAGAAGATAATGGAGTTATTGGAAAAGGAAAAAGTAGTTGACACGAGTCTTGAACTCTCTTTACGAAAGGAACTTGAGGAATCACGCGAACGCGATGTGAAAACTGATACACCTACATCTGTTATTACAACTGACGAAGGATCAGACTCAATCCGAAGACAGAATAACGAACAGTACGGTGAAATCGATGCAATCATCGATAAGTACACCGAACCAATGTCTCCTGAGAAATACTCAAACATCGCAGACTACTACCGAGATCGAGACAACTACGCCAGTCAAGATTCTCGTAGGGACCTTCTTGCAGCAGCAGTTGCTGAGTTGTCTGGTCTTCAACAAGCGGAAAACATGCGCTTGTGGGCTCAGAATCACCCAGGTCTCGCTTACCAATTACTGCAACGACAAGGACTCAGTGCACCGGAGGCGAATCAACAAACTCCCTCATCTGTTAACGTTAAAACACCTGTTTCTGCTATCGGTACTAACGCCGAAGAAGCTGCTTATACCGGCGCTAGTAGTCCCGGAAGTTCTGACGTAAACTTAGCAACAGCTCCTTATCTTGCTGACCAAAAAGAACGTCTGTCTCCCCGTCTTCAACAACTTCTTTCTCTCGCCGCTATTCAACCATGACTGATATCTACAACGCACCAGTTGACTTTACCCAAGGTATAGAATTCAATCCAGGTTTTAGCGATATACCTACGGACTTGAATTTCGGTTATTTCGGAAGTATGGAGAGTATTCCAGATTTTTCCGAAGCTATGGCTATTAATCCAGGTTATGGCACAGAAAGAGGATTTCCTTCAACTTATGGTGGTGAACAACCCCAAGAGAGTGGTGGTAACTGGCTTGATCGTTTGGGAAGTTTTGCAAAAGATATAACTCCTCTTCTCTATGGTGCTGGAAGTATTATCGAAGGTATTAGAGGAGTACCACGCAGTCAGAGTCGATTTGCTGGGTTTAACCAAGGAAATCAGTTCGACATGCTTGCTCGTTCTCTCGGTTATGCCGACGGAAGAGAACTAATAGAGAGTGCAGGGACTAACGTGAAACCACCAGAAGCAGGCGAAGCAGGCGGATCCGTAGTTAAGCCTTCGTACCGTAAAGGCGAAGATCTAACGCAATTTAGCGGTGACAGAGGGGCCAGCGACGGAAGGACACTTGGTCTTCCGGCTGTTCTAAGAGGAGCAAACGAATATGGGATGTCTCCGAGTGAGTTTATAGATATGGGGCGGGGTCGTGGGTACGCGTTTGGGCCTAAGGCTAATGAGTATGGGAGTGAAAATCTTGAGTCACAAGGTTTGCCCTCACAGGCAGTACAGCCAGTAAGACTTTTTTAGTAAAACCAAGGGTTTTGAGGTATGTAATCTCTAATTCTCCGGTGTTAGCATTAGATCACCCTCAGACTTAGTAGGCAGTGGCAAGTACCTCCACCAATAAACAGCCGCTTATGGTTGATCGCCCCTTTCTGAGGGGTGCGAGGTTCATTGAAGGTACTCCTGTAATCAACCCTGCAGTACCTGATTTCTCCACGCTGACTCAACTAGTCCGTGTGGGCGACATTCCGTCTGAAGACGCAGCATTAGTTGAAGATATTTGGTGTGTAAGTAACGAAGCATATCCTGATGATGCGGGTATGTATACAGCTGAGTTTGGTCTATATGTATACGCTCCCAATCAGTCTGCTCCTGCCACATCATTCCCCATGATGATTGGTAAGTATGAAATTGGTTTGTCTGGCGGTAAAGATGGACTACCACAGCCTATTCTTCTTCCTTCGACTAACGCACCTACTCCCCAAACAGGTAACACTAACCTCCTAAGGCCAATCATGATCGGCAAGATGGAAGGTCTGTATCTGGAGAAGGGATACATTCTTTGCGTAGGTTACTTAGGAGCGGGAGGTAGCACTACAACGTTCACTCCTTCAGGTTCTTTGAGTGCTTCTGGTGTTACTTGGTTTGCACAAGGCGGATTCTATTGATACATGGCACGAAGAAAAGGTTCTGACGGTTTTTCTTTCAAGGACTTTAAGCCACCTAAAGAGTCCTTTGAATTTGGAGCAGTTAAGGGTGCAAGTTCGACAAGCAAACTAAACCGACCAGTTCCTTTTAAAGAAAAATTTAGACCTCAATTCAATCTCAAAGACTTAAGCGTCTTAGACAACTACAACTACGCTTCTCTTTGGACCCGGTGGAGACGTGGTTATGAACTTTTCATGTATGCGAACCAGCGGTTCCTTGGTCTTAACTACAGCTTTCGCTATGCCGTAAACGGACAAGCAGGTTCGGGAAGTCTCGAAATTCCTGGTATCTGTTACATGTATCCCGCAACAACGCAGGATATGGCAATGAGGATGACACTCATTCGACCTAGAGACACCATTAATCTTCTTGACTACGGTATTTCAATTAAAAGTGTTACCACTTACGACGCAGAGAACAGCATTTTGGCTGCAGAACTGTCTTCAACTTTTGGTGCGCCAGTTTCTTTTACGACCGGTGAGGTTGTCTCCGATCGTTTTGACTCAAATGGTGACGAAAAAAGTATATACAACAATTACACCGTGGTCGGTGTTGGCACCTTAGCTGGTGGTCCGCAAGAACCTTCACCTCTTCCTGTTTTTAATACTCTTTTTCTATCGGCAACTGCAGACACTAGTTGGACAGTCTTTGGTAACGATGTTCTTTCTAGTCCAGCTGCAATGGACCCGATTCCTGGAGACTTTTTTACAACAGCAATGAGGTTCGGGTGTAACTGTCCTGATTACCTTGGGCGAGATGACTTCAATCTCTACAAATACTCCTCCATGAGGAGTTACCCCTATACCAAACCTCAAGACTTGAAACCTGGTTTTTACGACGCTGGTACAGAAACATATACAGGTGACAGACCTGCCGCCACCCGTGATTTACCAGGATTCACAAGAGATTTTGGTTTTATCTACACCAATAAGCTGCTGGATCCCCCGAACTACGACGACAGTGCAGGATCGTCTTACTCAGATCCCAATATGTTCTTTTTTCAGCCCAGGTTTTGTAAGCACCTGTACGCCTCGTGGTGGGACATGCAAAACCGCTTTAAAACACAGGCGTTCGTGACTCCTTACTTAGCTGAACCTAACGACGAGCCAATGAACCCTGCTTATCGAGAGTATTTTTATAAGAATCTCGAAAAAGCAACTGACTTTAAAAATCGATCTAAAAACTTGGAGTACTGGGAAAGATTCTCTCCCTCAAAAGACGACACTCCGACACACATGCTGTACTCGGATGGATTTCCCACAACTTCCAAGGTTTTAAATTTCGATACTCTGGCATCAGGAAATGTACCTGCTATTCAAGCCAGTGGGTTCACAATGTTTTTTCTAGAGGAGTTCAACCCACTAATTCCTGTCCCACCTGAAAACATTCCTATTGTCGATGGAGGTCAGTACGAAAACGGTGTACCGGTGGGAAGCGGAGCCATCTTAATCTACGATTGTGGTGAGTATCTAAATGGTGCCATTGTGGGTCCTCCGATTTATCGATCTCTTATTAACGGCGGTACTTACTAAATGACTTCTACCCCAGTAACAATTCTTACGTTCAGAACTGGTCAGTCTGCGGACAGACCTTTTCCTGCGTCACTTACTACTGGCCAATTAGCACTTTCCTTTGGTGCAACGGACCCAGGGCTTTACTTCTTAGATTCCGCTAGTGATATTCGCAAAATCGGAGGTGCGCAATACGGAACTAACGCTCCTAACTCAACACCAAACGGACAAGCCGGAAACTCTGTAGGCGAGCTGTGGGTCGACGATACAGCTAACTACAACATGAGGGTCTGGAATGGCTCTGCATGGGTAGAAATCGGAGCTGGTTTTGCCACTCTTGCGGCTACTGCTACTACTGCTATTACTGCTACTACTGCTACTACTGCAACGACGGCAAACTTTGCAACAACTGCTGGCACAGCTACCAACGCTACTAACGCTACTAACGCTACTAACGCAAACTTTGCAACCACAGCTGGTAGCTGTACAGGACAAGTAAGTACGTTATTTAGTGGCTCATTACCTACCGTAGGTGACTCTGGATCTCTAGCTTTTGATACCGCTAATCAATTCCTCTACGTCTCAGACGGAACATCCTGGAACAAAGTATTGGTCTAACTTGTTCTGAGAGTCGACTTCATCATCCAAGCGGACTTGAACATGTGATTAACGATCTTAGAAATTTCGTTTTCTCCATCGGGGCACTCACACTCTCTGGCCATGACATACAAGTCTTTAGCCATGTAACCACCGTTCTCTAAGTTTTTGGTATACCGAACCAAACTTTCAGTAGCATCATAAGTTTTTACATGTTTAAAATCTTTACATGCACCTAGGAGACCTTTGCCGCACATAGGCATGAGGTAGTCCATCGAGCGAACAAGCTCAGCGATGGTGTCAAAATCTTCAAGGTGCTGCTGATACTGTTTCTTCAGAAACTTATGCAGTGCCAAGAAGTTTGGTGATTCCAAATTCAAGTGCAGCATGTGCGCTTGGGTACTGAGTTGGTAGTTGTAAGAAGCAAACTCGACAAGATTAAAAATAAAGTTGTCGATGCTCGCTTCCTTCACGATGACAACCTCTTCGGTAACAACTTCCTCTGTGGGAGCTGCTACTGCTTGAAAGATTTCCTCAAGATTAGAAGTAGTCATCTGCTAACCAGACTCAAAAGGTGCAAGCGTCCGTGGCAACTGCTTCAGGAGCTTCATCCAGTTTAGCCTCACTCTGCTCAGTCAGGTAATCAACAAGTGCTTCCTGTTTGATGCGGTAAAGAGATTTGATGCCGTTGGGCTGCAAATTAACGAAGATGGTCTTTGGCCAACCACCATCTTGGTTAGCTTCAGTAAGTGCAATACGCTTACGCACAAAACCCTGTGAGCAATTCAACAGCTCAGCAGTCTGGGCAATAGTCAGCAGTTTGGCAGAGTCCATTTAAAACTGAAAGCTCAGTAATCTTAACAGCACGAGAATAGTGCAAAACCACTGAGTTGTTAACCATAAAGTCTTGATTTTATATTTTCTTTCGTTTTCGATTGGGTAGAATTATTTCAATAGCAATGTTCACTGTGGCGAAAGTAAGATTGGCTGGAGAAGTGTTCGAAGGCTACAACAACCCAAAGAAGGATGTGCAAGGTGGTAAGTCACATGCGGTTGCTGCCAAAGAGGGAGAAACTGTGCGCTTAGTGCGCTTTGGGGAT
>WLWG01001153.1_pt1 | contig 24789 bp, 39 predicted proteins | sample 6712871 | NCBI WGS metagenome assembly WLWG01 (sample SAMN12718693, study PRJNA515312) | sponge metagenome | isolation source: marine sponge | host: Mycale hentscheli | place: New Zealand: South Island, Marlborough, Capsize Point | collected 2003-05-01
CTTTGCTTCGCAAACTGTAGGTTACGCACCTCCAGCAGCACCAGCTAGTCCTATGACTAACTTCTTAACAGGAGCAGCAGGTGGCGCAGGTATTATGGGCAAATTAGGATTGTTTGGATAATGAGTAAAATTTTAAATAGACCAATGTTTAGAGGTGGTGGTAAAGTTTCTAGCTATGGAAAAGGTATTGCTAGTGGTTTAACTAGTAAACCTAAAAGAGGATTAGTAGATGAGCCAGGTGGATATGCTGGTAAAATTTCTATGTCTACAATACCTGCTGATATATATAATAAAATATTTAATAAAGGAGTTACTACAGGTAGTACAGGTAGTACAGGTACTACAGGAGCATCGGTAGTTCAAGCTGCTAAAGATAAAGTTAAAACAGGTACAAGTAAAACAAAAAATTTATTTAATAAATCTAAAAGTTTTTTAAAATCTCCTAAATTTAGTGAAGCAGGAATAATGGAAGCACTTAAAAAATATGGTCCTAAAGTTGTTGATAAAGGTAGAGGACTTGCTCTAAGTGGAATAAAAAGATTTCCTGCTGTTTCTTTTGGTTTAGCTGGAGAATATGTGACAAGACCACAAGATGTAGATAAAGTAATTTATGAACAAGAAGGATATGGTCCTATTGAAGGTAGACTAAGACAAATTTTTGATCCTACATATACATCTAAAATGATGAAAGTATACGAACAAGGTTATGATAAAGATGGTAAATTAAAAGCTTTATTAAAAGAACAAACAGATTCACCAACAGGAATAGAAGGACCTCCTGGTGGTGGAGATCCAAACATGAAATATACAAAACCTAAAGTTGAAGAACCAAAAGAATTAACTATGAAAGAACAAGTAGCAAAAGATAAAGCATTGTTTGCAGAACTATTAGGTGAAGGTGAAGCTAGAGGTAAAGATGTATCGGATATGTTATTAAGATTTGCAGGTTCCGGTGGTAATACTGTAGGTGAAAAATTTCAACAATACATTGGTGCAGAAGCTATGGCTGGCCCTAGTAGAACAGAAAAAATTAATCAAGCTGCAGCAAGTTTAGCTATTAATGATTACATCGCCGGTAAGAGATCTAAAGAAAACATGGAGATGATGTTAGAAAAAACTAAATTTGGAGTTGATTATACATTAGATGCTCAAAAAGCTGCTAAAGATATTTCTAATATGGATTTTCAAGAAGCTTTAAGTTTTTATTCAGAAAATGTACTTAAAGGTAAAAAAGGTAGAATGGATCCTCAAGTTATTAAAGGTGTCTTAACCATACAAATGCCAGGTCAACAAATTAATACTAAAACTTTTAGTAAAAAAAGTAAAAATGAAGTAGCTGTATTAGATGCTACTGAATTTTTTGAAGGTATAAATATTGTAACTTACAAAGGTGGAAAAATGCTGGTTGAGAGAGTAGGAGATATTGTTACAGAAGTTCCCAATTTATTTATAACATAAGGAGAATATAATCTATGGCAAGTTTAAAAGACTCAGGATTTATCGTAGACGATTCTTTAAGTAGTGGAGATGATGATATTGGTGTTATTAGATCTACATTATCAGGTATAGCATCAGGTGTATTTAAAATACCTGAAGGATTTTTTTCTTTAGGAGCAAACTTAATTGATTTAGGTTTAAATACAAATACTGCGGCAGGTGTAGAAAAATTCTTTGATACAATCAATCCTTTTGACGAAGCGGCAGAAGCGACTGCAGCTGGACGGATCGCGGAGCTTATAGTTAATATTGGAGTTCCAGGTGGTATTGCTTTTAAAGCTGGTAAAAATTTAACTAAAGCAGCACTCGCTGCAAAACAAAACGGTAATTACTATACATTAAGTGGAGCTGGATTAAGTAAAGAAGCTATTTCTAAAGGTGTGCCTCAAGCTACTAAATTTAATGTTGCTCCTATTAGTAAAGAAGTACAAGAATTAGCTTTAAATAAAAAAGGAAAATTTTTAGAATACGCAGGTGGTGCAGGATTAGGTGGAGTTGCTGAAGGTGTATTTGTTGGTGATGTAGATCAAGCAGGAACTTTAGGAGATTTTATAGGTGGACCTACCAAACTAGATAGAGAAAGAGGTGGTAGTGGAAGAACAAAAGCAAGTAGAGATTTATCTAATAGATTAAAATTTGGTGTAGAGGGTGGATTGTTTACTTCAGCTATTGGTTTAGGAGGTGTAGGTTTTAATAGATTAAGAAAAGGTCCAACAGATACCGGTAGAGTTATTACAGATCCTATGGAAAAATATTGGAATGATTTATTTGGTAATTTAAGTAAAAGAGGTAAAAAAGGAACAGTTACTTTTGAAGCAACCGACGCTATAAGAACTGGTGTTGATAGTAATAAACGACTAGGAATGGATGCAGCCAATACAATAGAAAATCAACTTTATAGACTTTATCCTAAAATGGAAAAGTATTTTGCTAGTGATGATGGTATAAAAGAATTATCTAAAAAAAGAGAAGCTTTAAATAAAACTTTATTAGATGGTTTAGAAAATCCTATCTACGAAACAAAACAGTTAACTAGAAAAGGAAAAGAGTCTGGTTTTACTTTAGATGAAGTTATGGCCGGTAGAACACAAGATGGAAAAATAATTGATGACGCTGCTTCATTAATGGAAGATGGCTTTACTTTAAAATTTGGTAATATAACAGACGATGCTTTTGAAAGTTTTTCTAAAGAATTAGATAACAGTAAAAGTTATGGTAAAGGTGCTCCGATAGATGAAGTAAAAGAAAATATTAAATTTGAAATGAATTTATTAAGAAATAAATGGGCAGATTTATTTAGTTCTTATGGTCGAATGCTTACTCCTAAAGAATTAGCTAATTTTAAAAACTCAGCTGGAAGTAAGATGAAAGATTTTATGGATGCGGGTTCTAAAATTTTTAAAGATAAAACAAGTTCTATTAGTGTATTAGAAAAATTACCTGTAACTAGTCCTATTGTTAAAGAATTTGCATCTGAAATAGATAGAGCAGCTAAAACATATGGAGTTAATTTAACACCAGATGAAATAAATGGTATTATTAGAGATACTTATAATAGTGCTGTATTAGAAAAAGGATTTAATCTTAATCAAGGCAGTGGAATATTTTTTAGAAAAACTCCTAAACTTTTAGGTCAAGGTGAAGACACTTTACTTTCCGCTTTTAATAGACCAGGTGAAGCAGGAAAAAAATATTTTAGAGAAGGGTTAACAAAAAATTTAGATGAAGGAAGAAATTTATCTCAAATAGATGACATTACATTACCTGACGGTAGTATATTTGAAAGAAAAAAATTACTTAAAGAACTTGTAGGTAAATCTAACGATGGTTTAAACACTGCAATTACTGGTACTAATAGACTTGCTAACTTAGTTATAAGAAATGAAGTTAATCAAGAAATAATATTAAATTCAGCAAGACAAAAAAAATTAGTAGATGATTGGTTAAAAAGTGTAGACGAAATAGGCGAAGGTGCGACGGTAGAAAGATTAGGTGCAAGACCTAAAGCTCCAGAAATAGTAGATACTGCAGAAGATGCTAAAAAATATTTTGGTGGAGAACAAGGTGTAATGAGACCTGGTGAAAAATCTACAGGAGATTATGTAGAAATGGTTTTTAATCAAGATCCTACTCCAATTAAAGGAGTAAGACCTTTAAGTGTAACTGAAGGAGAAATAAAAAGTTTAGGTGCAGATCTTAGTAATAACTTAAATGGTAAATTTGCTTTAACAGGTAATGCCGATGCATTAGTTAAAGGAGATATAGTTCAAGAGTCATCTAACTTAGGTTATTTATTATATAAAAATGCTATTCTTTATCCTAAAGCTGGAGCTCAATTAGCTAAAACAGTATTAGGTCCTGTAACTCACGCTCGTAACTTTTTAAGTGCAATGGCTTTTGCTGGAGCCAATGGTGTATTATTAAATAATGAATTTGGTGCATTAAAAAAAGCATGGAACTCTTCTATGGGTCCTGCGTTCGGTGGCAAAACTACACCTCAATCTCAAGCTTTTTATAGAAAACTATTAGATCTTGGAGTTGTTAACTCTAACGTATCACAAGGAGATCTAAACAGACTATTAAGCGATGTTAAGTTTGGAGAAACATTAAGTAAACTAGAAGGTAGAACTATTAATAATATAGTTAACCTAATGTCTCGTGGTAAAAAGTTTGCCCAAGACGCCTACACAGCTGAAGATGACTTTTGGAAAATATTTAGTTGGATAGGAGAAAAAACAAGATTAGAAAAAGGTTTAAGAGAAATACCTAATGAAAAAGGTTTAGCATTAGGTGATGATATTATTGAAGTTTTAGATGATGGTACAACTAGAAATTTAGGAAAATTTAATGAAGAATTTTTAGAAAGAAGAGCAGCTGATTTAGTTAAAAACAATGTACCTAACTATGCATATGTTTCTGACTTTGTACAAGGTTTAAGAAAATATCCTGTTGGAAACTTTGTATCTTTCCCTGCAGAAATTATGAGAACTTCAACTAACATTGTTGAAACTGCTTTAAAAGAAATTAATTTTAAAATTCAGTTACCAAGTGGAGCCATTGTTCAACCTTATAAATCTATAGGGAAACAAAGATTAAGAGGTATGGCTTTAACAACGGCTGTAGTTCCAGCTTCAATTGCAACAGGAGCTGCAATGCTTTACGATGTAACTAAAGATGAGATAGAAGCTATAAGAAGATACGTACCAAAATGGTCTAAAAATTCTACTTTAATACCTATAAGAAATGAAGATGGTAAATTATCTTACATAGATTTCTCTAGAATGAATGCTTACGATTTATTATTAAAACCTATTCAAGGAGTTATTAACTCTATTGATTCTGGTAGAACTGATAACAATGGAATTATGGGAGACTTTGTAAAAGGTTTAGCAGAAGGCACTAAAGAAATAGCTTCTCCATTTATTACAAGTTCTTTATGGGTTGAGGCATTACAAGATGTTTTACCTACTGCTATTTTAGGTAGAGGAGGATTAGATGCAAGTGGTAGAAGAATCTATAACGAAGCAGATAGTGAAGGAAATAAATTAATGGCTAGAATGATGCATTTAATAGATGCAGTAGCTCCATTTAATGCTTCACAAATGAATAGATTGTTTAAAGCTTCTATGCCTGAAGGCACTGCATTAAGTTATGACAAATACGGTAAAGATTATAAATTAGGTAAAGAACTATCAGGTCTAGTTGGATTAAGAGCAGTAGATGTAGATCCAGACAAAGGAATAAAATATAAAATTAATGAGTATCAAAAAAATGTTAGAAATGCTCGATCATTATTTACAAGTAAAATATTAAAAGGTGGCCCTGTATCTCCAGCAGAAGTAGTAGATGCATATATTAATGCAAACCGAGCTATGTATGAAAGTAATAAAATAATGTACAGAGATATAGAAGCTGCTAAAACATTAGGAATGTCAGACACGGCAGTCGAAACATCAATGGGAGAACGAGGAGCGGGGACTGCTTATGATTATTTAGCGGATGGAACATTTAAACCTTACACAGTTTCTGAAGCAGTAGCACAAGTTTTTCAATATAATGCAGATGCATTAGGAGTAGCTAATCCATTAGATGCAGCACAACCAGTATTAGATAGAATTGCTGAAGTATTAGAAGCTATACCTATGGGAGAAGATATTTTTCCAGATTTAGATAATCCATTTAGTGTCAGTTTAGGAGAAGCAGCAGGTAATATTTATAATGCTGTTATTCCACCTCAAGTAAATAACAATTTCTTAGGTGCAGCTAATGTATCTATACCTAATACTAATTTAAATTTTGATAAATTACCTACTAACGAAAAATATAAAACTGTATTCCCTCAAGGATAATTTATGGCAATAGAACCCAAAACAACAAGAGAACACATCATATCACTTTACGGACACATGACAGGAATTAAAAAGGAGATTGCTAAAAATAAGCAAGATCTTAAACATATTCACGAAGACGTCGAGAAATTGGGCGGAAAGATAGACAAGTTCTATTGGGTTCTCTTAGTAGCTGCGGGCACAACTACGCTTTTCGTGATAGATTTATTTTTTAAATAGGAGGAATATATGCAACTTAGTAAACATTTTACATTAAAAGAGATGACCAAATCGATGACCGCGCAACGTAAGGGAATTGATAACACACCAGGATCTGGAGAAATTAAAAGTTTAGGAGACTTATGTTATGAAGTTCTTGAACCACTGCGTGCGCACTTTGACAAACCAGTTACAATTACATCAGGCTATCGTTCAGAAGCGCTTTGCGAAGCAATAGGGTCCAAAAAAACCAGCCAACATGCCAAGGGGCAGGCGGTCGACCTAGAAATATTTGGCGTGCCTAATATTAAGACAGCTTATTGGCTACAAAATAACGTAGACTTCGATCAATTGATCATGGAGTACTATGATCCAGAAGATCCAGCAGGAGGTTGGGTTCACATATCTTATCACGAATCTGACTCAAACAGAAAACAAGTGTTGACCTTCGACGGAAAAAAATATACTGAAGGCCTTCCAGATATGGAATGGAAAGACGGCAAAGTCTTAGGTTAATTTTATGAAAAATAGTTTGTTAGTGCATCAGCACTTAATTATTCGTGCTGAAGCAGTTAGACCGCCTGTGGACGAAGAACAACTAACAGAGTGGATGAAAGAATTTGTTGACTCTATAGATATGAAAATATTTATGGGTCCTTATGTTAAGTATTGTCAAATGGAAGGCAACAGAGGTATTACTGCTGTTGCAATTATTGAAACATCACACATTACTATGCATATATGGGACGAACCCTCTCCTGCTTTGATGCAGTTTGATGTTTATAGTTGTGGTGAGTTTGATGTAGAGAAAATCTGTAACAAAATTAAAAATGATTTTGGTACTACAAAAATAGAATACAAATTTTTGAATCGAGAAACGGGGTTAGTGGATTTGTAATTTTCGGCAAAAATACTTTTGTCTTAGAAAATCCTATCTACACATACACCCAATAAAGTTACCACTACCATCATTCATTATATGTAAGTTTAAAATATCTACATATCCTGTTAATTTTATTCTAAGTATGTCACATAAATCAAAACAATCTATGTCAGCAGTTATGACTATACCTTCCATTAGTTTTTTTGTAACTGGTATCAATTGATACAAGCCATCATTTAAAATTATTAAATCCATTGTTTCCAATCCTCATCCATAATAGTATTAGCAATATCCATTTTAGATCTTAAGGCTTTTACTATCTTTTCATCTACAGTTTTTGGTGCTATAAGATCAATATATGTTACTGATTTTTTCTGACCTATTCTATGTGCTCTATCTTCTGATTGTAATCTTTTTTCTAAGTCATACCCATTAGAATAATAAATTACATTATTAGCAGCCGTTAGAGTTATACCATATCCAGCTGTCTGTGGATTACCCACAAAAAACCTAGCATTAGAATTAGGATCTTGAAATTTTTTAATAGCATCTGCTCTATCTTGAGAACTTATGGCTCCATAGTATTGCACAATAGAGTCTTCTCCATATTCTTCGCTAATATTTTTTACTATATTTTCAATATCATAAATATAATTAGCCCAAATAATGACTTTACCTTCTACTTCTTCAAGCAAACTTAATAACTCTTTCATTCGGTTATTTTTAATTTTAGTTATAGTGCCATCATCATTCTTTAAATGACCACAAGTGATTTGATGTAGTCGCATCATTTGTGTCAGAACGTGAGGAGCTGTAGCCATCTTACCTTTTAGTAGAGCGAGCGCCGCGGATTTCATAGTTGCATAAGCTTTGCTTTGTTCTTCAGTAAGTTCTATTTCTCTTTTTGTATATATTTTATCTGGTAAATCTAGACAGTCTTCTTTTAAAACTCTGTAAGAAAAAGCCTTAATATTATCAGCTAATTCATCAAGTCTTTTATAACTACCTACTAATTGTACTCTACGACCTCCAAAATTTCTTTCAATCATATGAGCATATCTATTTCTAAAAGCATAAAACGAATCAAATCCTAGTAAGAATTCATTTAGGAAATTACATTGAGTATATAGATCTAAAGGACTTTTTGTTACAGGAGAACCTGTAAGTATTCTTCTGTACTCAGCCTGTTTACCTAATTGCAAAATTGATTTAGTACGTTTTGCAGTAGGGTTCTTTATAGTCGTAGACTCATCAACTGCTAGCATAGTAGTATGCGATCTTAAAAATTTAGCAGCAAAGTCTAAACCTTTTTTAGTACTTAAAGCCTCAACATTCATAATAAGGATGTGAAGGTCATGTCCTGTTTCGAATAATGATTGATACTCTTTATCCTTTGTCTTCGATGTTGAAGCAGTCCATAGTACCATTGTAGGTTGTATGTGACTAGATAAATGTATTGGTATTTCTTGAGTAAACCAATTGTTATAAACACCTTTTGGTGCTACAATAAGCGCCCCATTTATTTTACCTTTATCATAGAGCATAGCCATATTATCAACAAGTACTTTTGATTTGCCTGTACCCATCTCCATAAAATAGCCATATTCTGATTTGTCCCACGACTTTTCTAATGCAGTCAATTGATGTGCATAAGGTTTAGTTTTAAATTTATAATTTATCATTTTTTTCTTCTTTCTATGTTGACAAGGATATAAATTCCTATACAAGATATGTCAAGAAAAAAGAATTAAGAATGAAAAATAAAATATTTGAATTATATAAACCTAATTCTTTGCGAGAATTTTTAGAATTTTATAAAAATAATCCCGAAGAAAAATTTGTCTATGTTGCACAACAACCACCGGCAAATATAAATATATTAAGTGCATCTGATTTTGGTTATCTTGTTATTTGTTTACCAAATACAGGACCAGAGTCACAAGCAATTTATTCTACACAACCTTTTATAAGAAAGATGAAAAAAAATTTACAAGATTTTAGACCACAAGATTATTTATTAGCAATAGGGGATCCTATTATAATTGGGATTTGCAATATTGCTATAAGTGATGTAACCAACGGAAAGTTTAATGTTTTAAAATGGGATAGAAGAGAGTATAGATACTACCCATTAGAATTAGACTTTTATAACTAGAAGGAAGAAAGATGAGTAATGATGTACAAAACATGATGCTAAATGATTCTAAAGATCTTTTAGATAATGTAGAAATAACGACGATAGCTGCAGAATGTGTCAAGCTTAAAGCAAAAGAAGATGAGATTGCTGCACTAGAAGAACAGTTAAAAGCTAAAAAAGCAGAAGCTGATGATATAGGTTCTAGAGTAATTCCAGAACTGTTAGCAGAACAAGGTTTATCAGAATTAAAATTATCTGATGGCTCTAAAGTTTCTGTTAAAAAAGAATTTAGAGCAACTATTCCTAAAGATGAGGCAAGAAGGGAAAGTTGTTTACAATGGCTTCGTGACCAAGGGTTAGGTGACATTATTAAAAACAATGTCATTGTATCTTTTGGTAAAGGAGAAGATGACAAGGCTGAGCAAATGCTTAACCTTGCAGCTGATCATGGTTTTAATCCACAACAGAAATCTGATGTGGCTTGGAATACGTTGACAGCTCTATATCAGGAGCGTGTCCAATCCGGTTTGGACATGCCTTCTGATAGCTTTAGTCTTTGGATTAAAGATAAAACTAAAATAAGCCGGAAATAACTAATGGAGAATGTGTAATGAGTAATGAAGTAATGAAAAAAGACACAGGGTCAGTAGCCTTATTTGGCAATGACCTACAAAAAGGTTTTGAAAACATGACGCAAGAAGATATGGCGTTACCGTTTGTCAGAATCTTAGGACAACTATCACCGCAGGTAACTGATGGTGATGCGAAGTATATAGAAAGTGCTAAACCAGGCATGATTTATAATACTGTTACTAGCGAGTGCTTCGATGGTAAAAAAGGTATCAAGGTTATTCCTTGTTACTATAAGAAGGATTATCCAGAATGGTCGGATAGAGGTGATGGGCCTGGTGCTCCTGTGGCTGTACACCTACCGAACAGTCCGATAATCCAAACAGGTAAGAGAGATGGTTCTAAAATTAGATTACCAAATGGTAACTATTTAGAAGAAACAGCTTCTTATTATGTTTTGGTTGAAACAAAAGGAGGTGCAATGACACCTGCGTTGATTACTATGAAATCAACACAGTTAAACGTCAGTAAAAAATGGAATTCTATGATGAAGACCATACAAATACCTGATGGAAAAGGTGGCATGGCTATTCCTCCGATGCATGGGGTTGTGTATAACCTATCCTCTGTACTACAAAAGAACGACAAAGGTTCGTGGTACGGTTGGTCTGTTACACAAGACAGAATCATGGGACAAAAAGATAAAACTTTATACCTAACGGCTAAAGATTTTAATTCTAGTGTCTCAAAAGGAAACGTGCAAACAAAAGCAGATGTGGAAGAGAAAGCTAAAGATAATACTCCGTATTAAATTTAGTTTGAAGGGGATCGCAAGATCCCCTTTACAAAGAAGGCAGAAAGTAATATATGGATAAATTCAAACAAATTTTTAGCGGATTAACAATAGCATATGGACAATACCAACCCGGTGACAGAGGAGAGAATGGTAAACAACAAGGTAAAGCCTTTATTGTTCGTAAAGCCGTCACCGACGAACTTTGGACCAATCATCTTAAAGGAGAAGGAGCAGCCCTTGGGATTATCCCTATCACAGAAAATAATGATTGTAGGTGGGGGTGCATTGATATTGACGAATATAACTTTGATCACGCTAGCCTCGTTAAAATTATTAGGAATTATAAACTACCCCTCATAGTCTGCCGTAGTAAGTCTGGTGGTGCTCACGTATTTTTATTTACTAAAGAAAACATTCCTGCATCTTTGATGCAATCAAAATTAAAACAAATGGCTATCATACTTGGTTATGAAGGCTCAGAAATATTTCCTAAACAAACAGAGATACTTGTAGAACGTGGGGATACAGGTAACTTTTTAAATTTACCCTACCATAATCAAATGAAAGGATTGCGTTATGCTATCAACGATAATGGCGCCGGTTGTACACTTGAGGAATTTTATCAGCTCTATGATAAGTTTTCTTTACGAAAAGAAGAGGTGGAACAAATTAAAACGGAAGAGAAAAAAATAGAAGAAGCATTTCCTGGAGGACCCCCTTGCTTAAACAAATTAGCATCAATAGGGTTTGGTGAGGGTTCCAGAAACAATGCTTTATTTAATGTAGCAGTTTATTATAAACAATCTAAACCTGATACATGGGAAGATGAAATTGTAAAAGCTAATTCTAAATATATGGATCCAGCTTTAAGTAATAATGAAGTTCAACAATTAATTAAATCAGTAAACAGAAAAGGTTATGACAAGTATAGATGTAAAGATGCACCTATCAATGCAGTATGTCAATCTGGTTTATGTAGAACAAAAAGATTTGGTGTAGGATTTGGTGAAGAAGAGATGCCAGTACTTGGAAGTTTAACTAAGTATACTTCTAATCCTCCACAATGGTTTTTAGATGTAGCAGATAAAAGAATAGAATTAAAATCAGAACAACTTTACAATCCCGGTATGTTTGCTTTAGCATGTTTAGATCAAGCAAATAAGATTGTACCTGTACCTAAACCTAGAGATTGGAAACAACATTTTTTAAAACCAATGATGCAGAATTTACAAGAAGTAGAACCTTTAGCTTCTTTAGATCCTATTAATGAAATTACAGGACTTTTGCAAGATTGGACTACCAATAGACAATCAGCTAGAACTTTAGATGACATATTTAATAAGCTACCTTTTACAGAAGGTGAGTTTACATACTTTAGATTAGAAGATTTTTATGCATTTTGTAAAAAAAATAATTGGGAAATGGATAAAATAAAAACAGGTAACTTAATTAAAAGATTAGAAAATATATTTATAGAAGAGACTAGACTTAGAATTAAATCTCAACACCCAAGAGTAGTTAAGATTAAAAAAATGAAAAAGGTAGAAGCAGCTGTTTCTAAAGTTCCTTATCAACAAGAAGATTTTTAATGTCAAAAACTTATGACAGAGATGTTGGAATTAATTGGCATTTAAGATTTAGATTAATAATACAAGAATTAAAAGAAGAATTAGAAGTAACACAAATACAGTTAGAAATAGCGGAGAGGAAACTAAAAAAGTATGAAGACGATCATATTAGGTCCACCAGGAACAGGCAAAACAACAACATTGTTAAACTTAGTGGACGAATTCATTCAGAAGGGGATTAGACCTAAACAAATAGGTTACTTTTCTTTTACAAAGAAAGCAGCAACCGAAGCTGCAACAAGAGCTGCCGATAAATTTGGATTAGATATAGAAAATGATTTAACTAATTTTAGAACTCTTCACTCTTATGCTTTTAATCAATTAGGTATGACTAAAGAAAAAATGATGAAGACAGAAGACTATAAAGAATTTGGGCAGAAATGTGGCATCCCTATTAAGACTGCGAAGTTTTCTAATGATGACGGTACCTTTAATTCTGACAATGAATATCTCACAATAATAAATACAGCTGCAGTTAAAAGAATGGATCTTCTAGAATACTATGACTCTAGAAAAAATATTATAGATATAGAACGAAATACTTTATATCTATTAGCTGAAGAATTAAAAAGATTTAAAAAAGAAAAAAATTTAAAAGACTTTAATGATTTACTTGAAGACTTTATACAAAAAAATATTAAGAATACTTTTGAAGTTTTATTTATAGATGAAGCACAAGATTTATCTTTGTTGCAATGGGATATGGTTAGATGTATTTGGGCTAATGCAAACAAAACTTACATTGCAGGCGATGATGACCAAGCTATTTTTAAATGGGCAGGAGCAGACGTGGATCATTTCATAGCTTTGAAAGAAGAAGTAAATGATATTAAAGTATTAGATCAATCTTATCGTATACCTGGTGGACCTATACATGAACTATCACAAAAAATAATTAATAAAGTACAAAATAGATTTGAAAAAGAATACAAACCTAGAGAAGAAATAGGTATTTTAAAAAGATATTCTGACATAACTCAAGTAGATATGTCTAAAGGAGATTGGTTAGTTCTGTCTTCAGCTAATTATTTTTTAGAAGATGCTAAAGATTTATGTGAAATACAAGGATGGTACTATCAATACAGAGGAAGAAATTCTATTTCGTTAAAATTATTATTAGCATTAAATAATTGGGAGTCGTGGCGTAAAGGTGAACTATTAAATCATTTAGAAATTAAAAACATTTATGAATACTTAGGTGAAAATGTTTTAGTAGGATTTAGAAAAGGTAAAACTCTTCATTCAGATGGTAAGTACACCTTAAAAGAATGCCAAGAACAACATGGCCTTAACACAGATAAGGTTTGGTATGACTCTTTTGAAGGTCTAGATAACATGACTGAAAACTATATTCGTAATATGAGAGCGAATGGCGAGATGATTAATAAAAATCCTCGTATAATAATGTCAACTATACACGGAGCGAAAGGAGGAGAAGCCGACAATGTTTTGCTTATGCAAGATCTTACAGGTGCAGCACTAGAAACTCTTAGTCATGACCCAGATGAATTACATAGATTATTTTATACTGGAGCAACGAGAGCGAAGCGTGAATTGCATGTGTTGGATCCTAAAAACTTTGATCGTGCTTATATAATATGAAAACAGGAATATCTACTCAACACGAACGAGATGATAGTTTAGGAGCTGTCAATGAATACAGAGCAATCATAGAATTTTTAGCTAACGGTTGTGAAGTATTTAAAAATGTTAGACAACATGGTTGCATTGATATTGTAGTTATACATCCAGACGGAACTATAGAAAAACTAGATGTTAAAACAAGATGCGAAAGAAAAAGAGATGGATCTCCTATACATAGATCTTTATCCGATAAACAAAAACAATGGGGTGTCAAGTTATTTTATATAGATGAAAATCACGAAGGACATTACCATCCACCAAAAGGAATATACAATGACAAATAAAGAAATATTTAAGAAAGCTTCATATGATTCACTAGATAAACAAGTTGGTGGAAAACATTACAAAAATATGAAGATTCAACCAGCTGAATTCATTAACGAAAACAAGTTGCTTTTTGCAGAAGGGAACGCTATAAAATATATCTGTAGACATTCAATAAAAGGAAAAGAAGAGGACGTGAGAAAAGCTATTCATTATTTGGAAATGATCTTAGAAAGAGATTACTCGTGAGGAGTACTCAGATCCCACTATTTGCACCCGAAACAGAATGGGTTGCACCCCATGAATTAAAAGATTTATCTGGAGCAAAAGAAGTTGCCATAGACTTAGAAACTTATGATCCTCATTTAATGACCCTAGGATCAGGTAATGTCACCCAAAAAGGACACATTGTAGGCGTTGCCGTGGCCGTAGAGGGCTGGTCAGGGTATTATCCGATAGGTCATGAGGGTGGTGGAAATATGGATAAAAAACTCGTTTTAGAGTGGGTTCAAGATTTAGTCAGTCAAGAAAAAACTACCTTTATATTTCACAATGCAATGTACGATGTCTGTTGGTTACGATCTGCTGGTATAAACATTAGAGGTAAAATTGTTGACACTATGATAGCAGCGTCTTTAATTGATGAGAATAGATTGTCTTATCAATTAAACACACTCGCAAAATTTTATGCAGGTATTGGTAAAGATGAAAAGATATTACAAGAGGCAGCTAAAAGTTATTCTGTAAATGCTAAAGCAGAAATGTATAAACTTCCTGCAATGTATGTAGGTGAGTATGCAGAACGTGATGCAGAAGCTACACTAAAACTTTGGCAAAGATTAGATATAGAATTACACAGTCAAGAATTAATGGATGTATTTAATTTAGAAACAAAACTATTTCCTTGTTTAGTTGACATGAGATTTAAAGGTGTTAGAGTTGACCTCGAACACGCAGACAAACTTAAAAAAAATCTTATGGAACGTGAAGCTAAAATAGTTAGTAAGATTAAAAAGTTAACAGGAGTAGATGTAGAGATACATGCAGCTCGAAGCATTGCAAAAGCATTTGACAAACTAAAACTTCCATATGATAGAACAGAAAAAAGTAATGAGCCTAGTTTTACTAAAAACTTTTTACAAAACCATCCTCATGAATTAGCTAGATCTATTGCTGATGCAAGAGAGATTAACAAAGCACATACAACTTTTATAGATTCTATTACCAAACATTCTCACAATGGCAGAATCCATGCAGACATAAATCAAATAAGGTCAGATCAAGGCGGAACTGTGACCGGTAGATTCTCTATGAGTAATCCAAACTTACAGCAAATTCCAGCGAGGCACCCGGAGCTGGGACCGATGATAAGATCTATATTTATTCCAGAAGAAAATACTACTTGGGGATCATTCGATTACTCTCAACAAGAACCTAGAATATTAGTGCACTATGCAAAGCTACAAAACTTAGAAGGTGTAGATGAAATTGTAAATGCATACAATCAAGGTGATGCAGACTTTCACCAAGTTGTTGCAGACATGGCAGGTATTGAACGTAAGCAAGCTAAAACTATTAACTTAGGTTTAATGTATGGTATGGGTAAAAACAAACTTATGTCAGAGTTAGGTTTAATGAAAGACTCAGCTGAAAAATTAATTAGACAATATCATACAAAGGCTCCATTCGTTAAAAAACTTATGGATAATGTAACTCGTAAAGCAGAAGACAGAGGTAAGATTAGAACTTTAGGAGGTCGTGCATGTCATTTTGATTTATGGCAGCCAACGCAGTTTGGAATATTTAAACCATTACCACTAGAACAAGCTAGAAAAGAATATGATGAGCCATTAAAAAGAGCATTTACTTACAAAGCATTAAACAAATTAATACAAGGATCTGCAGCTGATATGACTAAAAAAAGTATGGTAGCTTTGTATGAAAATGGTATAATACCACATATACAAATTCATGACGAGGTAGATATCTCTGTTGAATCTGATAAAAAAGCAGAACAAATTATTGAAATAATGGAATCTGCAGTGGAACTTAAGGTTCCAAACAAAGTAGATTATGAGCATGGCAAAAATTGGGGTGAAATAAAATAGTGGCTTATCTTAATGCTAACATTCCACCCACCTATGCACAAATACGAAAGGAGTATTTATATGATCTTAAAAAACATCATGGAGAAGTCGAAGACTGTATTATCTTCGGTATCACATCTATGGGTGGTAGGGCAATCTTATGGCACGCACTTATGGAAAATGGCGCAATCTTTTATCGCCTCCCTATTAGTGCATTTATTCAACGCGGTTTCAAAGTCGAAGACGTACCAAAAAGAAGACTTGATGAACTGGAGCTTTGGAATTCTTTTAGTTATTATCCTACTGTTACTCATTGGTCTATTCTAAGCGCAGCTTCAGGAAAATATATTGGCAAAGATAAACAATGGCATCATGGTTCATATCTTTTTACCGTTGACTGGGCACACCCAGATGCTAATATACTAGATTCTGATCATTCAGAGATACCACACGAACATAAGTGTGCACACATCATAGCCCTAGACGACGGGAACTATGCGGCTCAGCCAAACAACAGATGCATTTGGGACTTACCTTCATTTACTGTCAAGGATAATATTCCTGATTGGAAGGTACAAACAAATGAATGGAATGTAGAAGATACAGGTGCGTGGAAGACAGAAGACACCGACAATTTCTTTTATGAGATTGAGGAAAAAAAATGAGGAATGTAAATGAACTTAGCAGATTTGTTAAAAAAGAATTTTGTATTAGTACCTGTAGTAGCTTCAGTGCTAGTCGGAACATTTACAGGCGTTCGTTATATTGTTAATCTTACAGATACTATCAACACTAACCAGCAAGAAATCGTAGATCTTAAAAGAGATTTAAAAGTTGCAGAAGATAAGATTGTAGATCAAAACACAAGACTAACTTCTGCTGAGTCTACTTGGCAGATGGCAGAAAATTTATATAGACAACTAGCAGATCAAGTAAGAGAACACGACTATGATATTAAGGATTTAAACAGGTAATGTATGGAGGTTCTCAGGATGAATTACTATTTTACAGGTTTACTTATCTTGGCTCTTACAATGTTAGCGTTGTTTGTAGAACCTGCGTATCCTAGAAACGAATATCTTAACGAGTATGGTGTTAGATGTGGTGAAATGGAATTTAGAGTTGAAGATAGAAATAACGAACAAGATTATCATACAGGCAACTCAAATGATTATGATAATGACTCACAAAATTTTAGTATAACTTACAGAAAATATTTAGGTACAGACTGTAAGACTTCAAAAGAAAATGTAGCAATCAAACAACAACTAGAGTTAATGAAGATGTGTGGTAGGGTTAACAGTAATCCTAGTCTAGCATTAAATGAGAACTTTGCTTTACTTGTATCTAAATGTAGAGGTGTTACTCCTGCAAGAGAAAACACTAGACCAGCTGACTCGCAAAGTCTTTGGGATGATATGAAAGATGAGTATAAAAAAGAGAACCCAAAGGTTAATTTAATGGGAGATAAGTTTATAAACTCAAAGAAAAGCAAATTGAAAATGCCTCCAAAAGATTATATACTGCCACTACCAAAACCAAAAGATGATTGATAGATTTATATATAAAATTTGCGGATATTTAGATGACTATACAGCCTGGATAGATAAATTATTTTTTCCAACTAAAAAGAAAAAGAAAAAATGAGCAAACCATTAAAAATTTCTGAAGAAGCAGCTGTGCAAATGCCAATGAAGACCGTAGCGTCTTTGATAATTATCGTAGCACTTGGCACGATGGGCTATTTTCAGATTATAGAACGTCTTAATGTTGCAGACACTAGGTTACAAATAATGGAAAAGGATCTCGAAGAAAATACAGAGTTTAGAATTAAATGGCCACGGGGTCAACTTGGATCGTTGCCCGCGGATTCTGAGCAGTACATGATGCTGGAAGATTTGTACAAAACTACGGATAAGTTATCTCAACACATAGATAGTATGGCATTAAACAAAGTAAACATAGAATTTTTAACCAAACAAATGGAAAAAGTTTTAGAAGATATTGAAGAATTAAAAGACGGTGCAAGAGATATGCATTACAAAAATGGAAATGGTCAATGATAGGTTTATTTTTTATAGGTATAGTGGTTTCAGTTATTGTAATGGCTATATTAATACAGGTAAGAAAATATGATTGTTGAATGTATAGCTTTATTAATGTTTGTAAACGGAGAAATCAAAGAGGCACGTTTGCAACCTGAAGGTATGGCAAAATGTATACGTGGTAAACTTACAGCAGAAAGACAATACAGTGAAACTGTATCCTACAAATGCTATAAGGGTAAGGCAGAATTAGAGGACAATATTGACGGTAGTAAGAGTATTAAGAAATTGATAATAGACTAGAATGTCAAAGAAAAGAAAATTCAAAATAGAAGCAGAAATTGTAAATGGTAAATGTCCAACATGCAATCAGTTTACAATGTTAGTTGGAATTGATCTTGCTTTTTTTAGATGCATGAGTTGTGGTTCTGATTTAGAGCAACATGTAAATGGTAAGATAAGTTATCTTCCTGTAATCGTTGCACCTGAAGGTGCTAAACCTTTTGTAAAAGAATGGCAGGAAGACGATGGCTAGGAAATGGAAAGAACACATGGAACACGAAGCTATCTTTCACAAGACTTCGATCGGACGCCATCCTAGTAAATGTAAAATGAACAAATCAAAACGTAGATCTTTTAAGAAATATCGTGGCCAAGGAAAGTAGTAATGAAAATATTATTAAGTTTAGTGATCTGCTCACAAGTAGCAGGTACTTGTTTAGAACCATTCCAATGGCCAAAAGGATTCGATAATCAATATGATTGTTTAATGTTTGGTTATGAACAATCTATTGTAAAAATGCAACAAATAGGTCCCGCGGACGTTAATAAATATAACATGTTTATTAAGTTTTATTGCACCCCAGAAACTACTATATAAATGTCTGCCCGTCCCAAGAAAGGGACGAACAAACAAAAGGTGTGAGAAGAGACTTTCTTTCTATCTTAAAAAAATAATACTTGCAATGCCTATTTTATAGTATATATTCCCATATGTGAGAATAATCAAAACAAGAAAGGAAACAAATGGCTGATCCAGCTAAATACAAATCACTATCTGTGCCCAAAGATGACTGGGAGCAGCTAGGTGTACTTGCGAATAAAACAAACAGAACTAGATCTAAAATGATTGGTAGACTAATTAGATTTTTTATGGACAACAAAGGTGGTAAATCAAATGGCAAAGCTAATAAAAATAGCTCATAACAAGTGTATTTGCCCTACTTGTGATGGCAATGGCTTTATAAGAATTGCTACGGGTGATACATCAAAAGACTTTAGAGATCATAGTAAGGTTCATCAATGTTGGGACTGCGAATCTTCTGGTGAACTTACCATTGAAGAGCCAACATTCGAACAATTAGAATCTATGGCAGCATCCAAGAGGTTACAGTGAAAAAGAATCCTGTAGCAAAAGAACTCCGGACTCCAAAATTTAAACCTAAAAAAATAGAATCTAAAAAAAATTATAACAGAAAAAAAATAACTGGTTATTATTATGATGGTTACAACGATACATCAGAAACTTTGTATGAGGATAAAAAATGACAAATGAAGAGGCAGCTTACATAGCAGGACTATTTGATGGTGAGGGGTGTGTATCTTACAAACAATACATGCGTAAAAGATCTCACAATAAAAAACCTTATCCGACTTGGCAGATTAGATTAGAAATAGCCATGACTGACAAATCTATACTAGTATGGTTATGTGAAGTTTTGGGTGTTGGGACCGTTGGAGAAAAAAAATATAAGAGTAGATATGCTTTGGGTTGGAAAAAACAATGGCGATGGCGTTGTTCTCATCAGGATGCGTTTTATGTTTGTTGTGCTTTGTTTCCATACGCTCACGTAAAATTAGAAAAAATACAAAAAATTATAGACCACTATGCGGGTCGTAAATTAAAAATTATGAATAATAAAATAGTATCATTAGATGAATACAAAGCGGCGATGAATTTAGAATGAGTTTTTATCACGGACTAGGTATGTTTTTTCTTGGGATGGGTGCCATCATTGTAGGTGGTATGGTTGCTTGGTATGTAATTAATAAAGTTATGGAGGATGATGAGAATAATAATAATTAGTTTTATATTACTAACTGGATGTAGTGCGAAGTTTGATAGCTTTGATCCTAGCACTACAGCTTTACGATGGATAATGACACATGAAAAGAAATAATAGTTATAGATACCCAAAAACGCAGCGCGAAAAGATAGATGGTAAACGCCATTATGTTTTCGATAAAGAAAAATTACCAAGTGTTACAACTATCCTGGACCTAACTCAAACAGCCGAGAAGCGCGAATCGTTGAGAGCGTGGCGAGAGCGAGTGGGAGAGGACAGTGCAGCGCGGATCATGGATGAGTCTGCAACGCGAGGCACAGCAATGCACAAGATTCTTGAGAAGTATGTATTAGAACAAGGTTACCTAGATGAGACAGCTGTTGGAAAACAAGCTCACAACATGGCCATACAAGTTATACAAAGCGGACTATCTAATGTTACAGAATATTACGGCACAGAATGTACCTTATATTATCCTGGTCTATACGCAGGCCAGACAGACTTGGTTGGAATACACAAGGGCCAAGATGCAATCATAGACTTCAAACAAACCAATAAACCGAAGCGCCGAGAGTGGATCGATGACTACTTCATGCAGCTATCTGCATATGCCATGGCACACAATGTTTTATTTGATACAAATATTTCAAAGGGTGTTGTGATGATGTGTAGTAAAGATAACTACTATCAAGAGTTTATTGTTGAGGGCGAAGAATTTAAAAAACACGCACATAACTTTTTAAGGAGGGTTGATGAGTATTATAGCTCAAGAGCAAAGACGTCTGGATAATATATATACTATGTATAGCAAGACAAATGGAGAGATGAAAGAGATGTGGAGAAAAAAATGGTACGAATTAGTAAAACAGATAGGGAGGAAGATAGATGAGAGTAAGAGACTTTCAACAAGTTTTAGGAAAATTCACTAAAAATGAAAAAGGCACAATCATTTCCGATTGTCCAATTTATATTGAGACAATGGATGGTAGGCTAGAAGAAATTAGAAAAATAGAATTACAGGAAAGTAAGTTAATAAACTCACCTGAACCCTGCAGAGTTGTACTCAAAGCAGAGTCTTTAGGAAGATTTATGTCACCTACTTTTAAACAAAGTTAATGGAATCCATAATGGATAAGGGCCCAATGGGTGCCTCACGGGAGACTGCGGGGCACCTATGTACATAGAATTGGTCAAGTATCCTGACGTATTCTTACGAAAAGTAAGTAAAGACGTGACTTTTCCGTTAGATGAAAAGACAGAGAGACTTATAAAATTTATGTCAAGAGCAATGTACCAACATCATGGCATTGGATTGGCTGCTATACAAGTTGGTTATGATCTACGTATGTTTGTTATGGACTGCAGTAGAGCTCAAGAAAGTCCACAAGTATTTATTAATCCAACCATAGTGAAAAATAGTGAGGAAACAATTACAGACTTTGAAGGGTGTTTATCTGCACCAGGCAAGCAAGGAGAAGTAAAAAGACACATTAGAATCGTTCTAAAGTATCAAGATAAGGAAGGAGAGGAGCATACAAAAACCTTTTATGACTTGGCAGCAAGATGCGTACAGCATGAGATTGACCATTTAGAAGGTAAATTATGTATAGATTATGAAAAAGGTAACTATAGTAGGGAAAAACATAAGTCCCAAACAATGGTCGAATCTGATTTTAGAGTTAAATCTGATTCGTAAACAGTGGAAACCCTATGCGGAGATAGAGCTGCAAGGACCGGGTATTAAGAAAATCATTAATTATGGCACAAATACGTCCAGTATTTCATTTGTGTCCAAAATGGGGCATAAGTAGCTGTGCCACTGTATAGTAGGATTCTGGAGCAAAATTATTTTTTTAAAAGTAAAAAAAACCTCTGGCACACTTGGCACACCCCTGTTTTTGGCATATTAGTGAGGAATACCAAGGGTTATAGCTGTGCCACGGCAAATATTTCTCATGGCACACTTGGCACACTCTGCTACTCGACGCGCGCGACCTTTTTTTTATTTTTGAAAACTTTTTTGCCCAAAAATCTCACTATACAGTATATACAATGATATGAGACGTCTGAAAAAATCTAAATACAAATCTGTTGTGATTAAAAAGAAGAGATATTACTTCTACAAAATCACGTGGTTGGATATCACGGGTGACGCCGGGCACGCAGACTTACATACAGCAGAAGGTTTTATGCCTTCTGTAATGATCACGCACGCATACTTGTTAAACAAAGATAATAAGAATGTTAGAACCTTTGCAAGTTACGAACAAAATGATGAATTATTTAGTGATAGAAATGTATTCCCAAAAGGGTGTATAGTACGTATGGAAAAAATAAATGAAAAATAAAATAGAACAACAACAATCTGATTTGAATGAGAGCTACAAGCAATCATTAAGAAACAAAGCAGAGAGAAACCCTACGTTGACAAAGAATATGCCCAATGTAAAATGGGATCAACTTCCACCAATTAAAGGACCTGATCCTCAAGGAATAACATATGCAAATAATAAAAAAAATATTAAGCTTACCTAAATTTTCAGTTAAATGGATTAACTTTCACTTGAATTCTTTTCAAGGACTTTTTCTTCTTCTGATTCTATTGTTTCTGGTTCTGGCGTAACATTCTTAATAGGTTTGTTATCGTCTTTGTACATAGAATCTAACATAGCTTTTAATTCTTTTGGTGTTAGCTTCTCATAATCTATATCAAGTTTAATTAGTTTTCTTTCAACATTCAAACCACCTACCTGTCCTCGAGTCTTCTCTGCATTTATAGCTGCTGACATTTGGTGTAGCTTTGATGACTTATCTCTTAACTTACCCAGGTCCTGCAAGTGTTGTTGATAATTAATTCCATACTTCTCAATCACATCTTCTCGTAGTTCATCTATGTAGTTGGCAACTAGAGGGTATATCTTTTTATTCTTCATCTCTGCTGCTGACTGCCTAGGTCTAGTACGATATCCAGCTCTATATGCTGCCTCTGATGCACTCAAAGGGTTGCCATCCTTATCTCCAAAGATAAGAAACTGTGCAAATTTCATCTGTCTTTCAGTTAATGTAGGGGCTTTTGGCATAATTTGACATTTACAACATGTACGATTATAAGTCAATAAGCGTACGAAAATGCCGTACGAACAACACCAGGTGTACGATGAACCCAGAGTCTAAATTTTGGAAATTAATTAAGAAGAATACACCTAAAATTCAGTGGACAAGACTGGAATCTTGGGCATCCTTTGGTGTACCAGATCTATTGGGATACAATGATTCTTGTGGTTTTTTCATGGTTGAGATGAAGGTAGCAAGAGGGCCTAAAATCTCTTTTAGTCCACACCAAAAGCTCTTCCACGTTACTCGTACAAAACGTAACTTTATACTCGTACACCAGCCTTCCCTTAAGCTGGTGAAATTGTTTGAAAGTAAAGCGATCCACGGTCTGCTTGTAGACCACCGCGAAACACCTTCCCTCGCAATCAACGATTGGGAACACATTCAACGTTGCTTGCTCGCTTCCTCATCGGACGCTTGATCGCTGTTAGATTGGTTTCTTTGTTTTCTTAACATATGCTTGTAAACTTTTTAATTCTTCGCTTGCTTGCTCGCTCCCCTGCTCGTTAGCCTCTTCGATATCGTTATGCGGAACGGTTTCCTGGATTGCTTGCTCGCTCGCTCGCTTGTCCGCTTGTTCCTTCAGGAACTGCTTGCGGATCTTGCGCAGCTCTTCGTAATATTTGGGGTGTTTAAATACTAACATTTATAATGGTCCAGTTGATATTGAAGCTCTTCAATTGTATCATTACATATAAACCAAGGGCCACAACTTTGACTAGCTTTTATATAATCTTCCCAGTTAGGATATTTATTTTTTGGATATTCATCCTCGCTTGTGCGCATTATATAAACAATTTGCTTCGCTCTGCTTAAGCCAAATTTTTTTAAATACTTACCAACAATTTTATTATCGTTATCATCCATAGTTTAGAACCTTTCTAATGTGCCAAATAGGCAACGTTTTTGATTTTCTTATCCCAGCAAGCCCGGCAGCTCTTACACTCGTTATTCTGTTTCGGAGCGGGGCAGGTTGCAGCTTTTGAATCAGTCACAACGGTGCTGGTATTGGGCCAGCTCTCCGCTGCTTCCTGATTAACCATCGGCATAGAAAATCGAATTGTTAAATTGTCCGGGGCCTGATCTAGATATTCTTTTGTCCACGCTTCACGCGTCGGCATCCAGTGCTTAACATCCGGGGACAGTTTACAAACTTCAAAAATTTTTAGTAAGTGCTCGACGTCCTGGATATCTCCGGAGTCGTGCCATCTAAAATATTTTGTTTTTTTAGAATTAATTTGAACCGCCATCGCGTTAACCCATTGCGGGTGTTTAATTGCTTCGAGTCTTTTATACTGTGCATCTTGTACAACTTTAAAAACATAACAGCCTTTTAATGCATAGCAATCGTAACAAGTCGAGCCCTTGACCTGCTGCAATTTTTTGCCGGTCTTGCATTCTTTAGCTGGTAACCCTATCGCAAATCCGGGCATCTTGGACGGCTTTGATAATGATCCTGTAATTTGTTTTGCTTCACTTGTTTTCATAATTATCCTTTCTTATAAATTCCC
>WLWG01001159.1_pt1 | contig 24709 bp, 19 predicted proteins | sample 6712871 | NCBI WGS metagenome assembly WLWG01 (sample SAMN12718693, study PRJNA515312) | sponge metagenome | isolation source: marine sponge | host: Mycale hentscheli | place: New Zealand: South Island, Marlborough, Capsize Point | collected 2003-05-01
AGTCGCTGAGTATTCCGATCAGAAACCAGCGATATCAAGTTTGCGTCGGAATCTCCAACGTGAAGCATTGGGCGAACTTCTCAGACTTTCCCTAGGCGGGGGGAGACGGTCTGGATTGATTGTTACCCGTTTTGGGTCGAGTTTGGGGATTCCGCCTGATGCACGAAGTTTAGCTACCTTTCACCTCAAACGGTTACTTGAAGAGGTAACCAACGTTTTGAGCGGTAATGGAGAACAGGCAAAAAACGTAGTCATCGATGATTCATCGCGGGCTCATCTCGAAGACATCCAACGCAGAATTGAAGCGGTCCTCGACGCCGAGATTGTGGTTTCGTCGCCATAGGAATTTTTGTCTCGACGAGAGATGAAATACTGCTTATGTTCTCCCCTATTCATTCGCATTGTGAAAAATGGAGTTTGTTGCCCAGTGCAGTCATTGAAGATTCTATTGATTTCTCCTGATCTCATGTCAACGAGTAAACTTGCAGGCCTCGCGAAAGAGGCTGGTGGACTGCTGGAAACACTTAGAAGTTTGAGTGAGCAGCCAAGGTCAAAGCACTATGACCTCGTACTTCTTGACATTCAGGCGTTCCAGGAAGACCCGGCTGTACTGGTAGCCAAAGTACGGCTTCTACTCGATAGTATTAGTCAAAAAGACATGAGCATGAAATTGATTGCCTTCGGCCCTCATGTTCATAAGCAGCGTCTTGATGATGCAGTCGCGGCTGGCGTTGACGAAGCAGTCAGTCGTGGTGAGCTGTTTGGTGGATTTCCCGCACTTTTGCGACGTTGGGGTCAGACCTTAGATTGAGAGTAGGTGTACTGGCGACTGCCCTTTATCCACCAGCTGGCTCGTCGAGAACGATTTCATCAAGTTCGGTTGCGTCTACGCTTTGTCTGAGAAGCAGGTAAATAGCAGGAGCAATAGACCAGAAGAAGCCCCATCCAAAGGAACTAAGTAGGACTCTTAAACTGCTGGTCCAAAACTGCAGTGCCTGAATGCCCCAGCGGGGGTCTCCAACGCCTTGCGCGACGGCATCAATAACATTGGCCGTGCGTTCATGCCCCATTCCAAAACTCCCGGACCAAAGTGCAAACATGACCGTGGTATCAGCGAAAAGACCGGCCGCGAAAAAGCCTAGAACTGCGAGTACACATGAAATGAACCCATAGAAAGCAAAATGAATTGGCCGCTGATAAAGGTATGAAAACGCAGTCGAAATTGCTTGGAAGCTATCGCCCCGCTCGACGCCAACCGCTGCGACCATAAGAGGCCACCCAGCGGCCAGGCCAATGCCGAGAATAGCAATAACAACAGCGCCAAGAAGAATGAGAGGCCATAAAACACCAACGACAGCCAGGCCCCAATCAAAACGCATGAGGAGTCCTAGAGCGGCTCCTGGTAGTGCCAGAGCAATCATTCCAAAGAAAACAAAGGTCGCTGAATTAAATGCGGCAGGCCATTTTTTTGTTCCAAAGCGCAATGTTTCGCGAAAACTTGGCTGTTCTTCATCAACGAGCCGCAGTGCAACAAATCGTGTGATGGACGTAGCAAATATGGACCAGACGAGGAGAAACCAGATGCACCGGCATAGACTGCCTGCGAACTGGCGTGAGGTTGCAAGTGGGTTCCAGGGTGTTGAAAGAATATGAAGGAGATCACGCACTGGCGTTGGTAGCCTTTCAGTCTGCGCTGACAGTGCTGGTAAAACGCCCAAGCCAGGCGTTGGAAATATTGATCTGGTTTCCTCACTATCTGGAAGTGGGACTTGGTCATTTTGGACTGGGGCGGAAACACCCGCTGGAAGACCAAGAGAGTCGAGGAGAGAAAACCCGGCCCAGGTACCGGCAGATGCGAGTGTGGCAAGAAAAAGCACCGTTGGTGCAAATGCCATCCCGGCTGCCTTCAGGAGAATCCACCAGGGAAAGGCTTCACTCCAAATTATTTCATGAATAATCTGGGCGCGACTCGGTGGCTGTGCATTATCTGACATCACGGAACACCAATTGAAAAAAGGAAAGGAATACAAGTTGATCTGACGTTGGAAAGACTACCAAACTCCATGCCCACTCGCATAATTAATACTTTTCAAGAAACCTCAGGGTAACTTTCCCCGTCGTCATCATCACTCTCTCTGGCCTCATCTGGCACGCTATATGATTCGTCTAGCCACCTGCCAAGATCGATATTTTTACAGCGATCACTGCAAAAGGGTGCTGTGACAGTAGCGGGATGCTCGGAAGTCGCTCGAAGGTTTACAACCGCATTACAAATCGGACAGTGTGGCATTGGCTCTTTGATCGTTGAGTCGTTTGATACTGACTGTGCAAGCGTAGTTTTCCAAAGAGACCGGTTACTCAGCTGAGGACTGTGATTTGCCTTTGGATTGCTTCGGTCCAGCGTCCTTTTTGGGCGAGTCAGTTTTCTTCGAGGGCGGTTTGTCAGCGGCCGCAGCCTTTTTGTACGATTCGCTCCGGTAATCTGTTTGATAAAAACCAGACCCCTTAAACATGATTGCTCCGCCAGTGCCAATCAAACGTCGTAGTTTCTTTTTTTTACATTTTGGGCATGTTCGTTTGACCGAATCGGTCATCGACTGAAAGAGTTCAAATGCATGGCCACACGCATCACATACGTAGTCATAAGTTGGCATGGTGTCATTTTCCTTGTAAGAAGTCGCAATCGATGTTTTTCAATCTTCGACAGAATCATTCATTCGCTGCCACTATTACTTGCGCTGGGCGAACAACCCTGTCGTGGAGCACATATCCACGACTTGTTACCCCAATGACAGTGCCAGGGGCAGCACCGTTGCCCGGCTGTTGGGAGATTGCCTCGTGTACTGCTGGGTCAAAGACTTCATTTTCAGTTTTGATCGATTCGCACCCATGGCTTTCAAGGAGCTTCTCTATCTGACTACCCGTCATCCGGAAACCTTCGCGTAAAGTTTCAACGTCTGTAGTTGATTTACTCGCGTCAATAGCTCGTTCGATGTTATCGAGCACAGGCAATATGTCACGTAGAAGATTCATTTCTCCGTAGCGAAGGGCATCTTCTAATTGTCGCTGGCCTCTTTTTCTCACATTTTCGATTTCAGCCTGTGCCCTGAGTGCTCGCTCCTCTGCATCCCTGAGTTGCGTTACAAGTCCGTCAGTGCCAGTTTCACCATCCGTGTGCTCGGTATCGCTGACCGGGATTTCATCAATTTCTTCTGGTATGTGCTCGTTCTGCATGGAATGTGCCCTCAAACAGTGCTGGTGTAAATAAGGTTTATTTTTGTGGTTTAGGTGTTGTTTGCCGCCTGATCATCTGGGGTGGTTTCAGTATTCTCCGGGGTAAAATATTCTGCCAGGCGTGTGAGGAAGCTCGACCGTTTCGGGCTTACGTCGGCCTGTTCTTCTTCCGCTAATTCACGAAGAAGTTCTTCAGCCCGTTGAGATAGCTTTTTAGGCACCTCAACATGAATATGAACATTGAGATCCCCAACACCTCGGCCTCTTACATCAGGCATGCCTAGTCCACGAATGCGAATGACATCTCCGGGCTGTGTTCCTTTCGGTATCTGGAGAGGCTTTGGTCCATCAAGAGTGGGAGCGTCGGCTGTGGTGCCAAGAGCACATTGGCTAAAGGTAAGAGGGATCTCGCAATGGAGTTCGTGCCCGTCACGTGTCAGGAAAGGGTGGTCAGTTATGTCAATGACACAGTAGCAGTCGCCGGGCGGCCCACCATTGGCGCCAGGTTCACCTTCACCGGCGAGACGGACCTGAACATCATTATCAACTCCGGCTGGAATGGTAACCTTGCGTTCAATGGTTACTTCAGTTTGCCCCTGACCGCTACAGTCGCCACACTTATCACGGACTATACTTCCTGCGCCACGGCAGGCGGGGCATGTTGTTTGAAGCCGGAAAATCCCAGAGCTTTGAAGAACCTGGCCCTGGCCACCGCAATAGTCACATGCCTGTGGTGAGGTTCCAGCTTTCGCACCGTTGCCGCGACAGGTTGTGCATTCTTCATGTCGACGAAAGTGAATCGTCTTGCTTTCACCGCGTGAAGCCTCGAGTAGAGAAAGAGAGACTTCACAAAAGACGTCACGGCCTTTTTGAGCTCTTGAAGCCCGGCCGCGACCTCCGAACATCCCTCCCCCGCCAAACAGATCGCCAAACGCTTCGAATATATCAGAGATATCATTGAATTCGTGTTGGCCACCACCACCGCCATTCTGAAGACCTGCATGGCCAAATCGGTCGTAGCGTCCTCTGAGCGACTCATCAGAAAGAACTTCAAAAGCACGAGCTGCTTCTTTGAACCGACTGGCAGCAGCGTCATCCCCAGGATTTTTGTCGGGGTGAAAACGGATTGCCAGTTTTCTATAGGCTTCTGTTATTTGGCCAGAGTTAGCCCGCCGCTCAACGCCTAAGACTTCGTAATAACACCTTTGATCTACCATCGGGTCATTCCTCCATGCACACAGCAGTGAAGAAAATGTCTTCGGGATTGCTTCGGGGTGCTTGCTGCCATGGTTTCACGTGTCCGTTTGCCATTCACGTGGACGTGATCAGCGGTTCAACAAACTTAACGGACGGAGCCTTCTATTCGCTGTTTTTTTGCATCCTCTTTTTCGAGATTCGTGACAAGTGCTTCGGTTGTGAGCAGCAGTCCAGAAATACTTGCTGCGTTGGTCAAAGCAACACGAACAACTTTGACTGGGTCGATAATGCCTGCCTTAACCATGTCAACATATTCGCCTTTGTTTGCGTCGTATCCGATGTGAAGGTCTTTTTGTGAGACCTCATCAGCGACTACGCCACCGTCAATGCCTGCGTTCTCTGCAATCTGTCGCAAGGGTGCTTCGAGTGCACCAAGTACAATATCAACACCGATCTTCTCATCACCTTTTGCCTGTGAACGTGCCTTCTCGACAGCTTCACGGCAGCGAACAAGTGCCACGCCTCCACCTGGGACGATACCTTCCTCAACGGCAGCACGCGTAGCGTGAAGGGCGTCTTCGACCCGTGCCTTCTTTTGCTTCATTTCAGCTTCGGTTCCGGCACCTACAGACACGATAGCGACACCGCCTGTGAGTTTGGCAAGTCGTTCTTGAAGTTTTTCTCGGTCGTATTCGCTTTCAGTAGCTTCCAACTGATTACGGATTTGTTGGACGCGGGCCTGAACATCCGCGGGCTTTCCTGCCCCCTCCACAATAGTCGTCTCGTCCTTGTCGATTGTGATTGTACGAGCTGTTCCAAGCTGAGAGAGTTCAACATTTTCCAGTTTTATACCAAGATCTTCACTGATGAGCGTACCACCAGTCAGAGTGGCTATATCGCCAAGCATGGATTTCCTGCGGTCTCCAAACCCAGGAGCCTTCGCGGCCGAGATGTTCAGGACACCGCGAAGTTTATTTACCACCAATGCTGTCAGGGCATCGCCATCAATATCCTCAGCAATAATCAAGAATGGCTTGCCGGACTGAGCCACCTTCTCAAGGAGTGGAACAAGTTCTCGGAGGTTTGAAATCTTCTTCTCGTGAATCAGAATGAGTGCATCCTCAAATTCACAGATCATTTCAGCTGGTTTATTTATGAAGTAAGGGGAGATATATCCTTTGTCAAATTGCATTCCATCAACAAAGCGAACAGTTGTTTCGGTGGTTTTTCCCTCTTCGACAGTGATCACGCCATCCTTGCCAACCTTTTGAAGTGCCTCAGCGAGCAGGTCACCAATAAACTGATCGTTATTGGCACTAATAGCTCCTACCTGAGCCACTTCTTCAGGACGACTCACCTGGCGGGAAATCTCCATGAGATGATTCACTGCAGCCGTAACGCCTTTCTCAATCCCTCGACGCACTGCTGTTGGGTTACTTCCGGCAACAATATTCCGAATTCCCTCACGAAAGACCGATCGCGCCAGGACAGTTGCGGTTGTTGTTCCGTCACCAGCCAGATCAGAAGTCTTGGAGGCCACTTCATTCACAAGCTTGGCACCCATGTTTTCAAAGGCATCTTCAAGATCGACTTCCTTACTGACGGTTACTCCATCCTTTGTGACCGTTGGGCCACCGAAGCTTTTGTCAATAATCACATTACGACCGGTTGGTCCCATAGTGACTGCGACAGCATCAGCGAGTTTTTCAACACCCTTTAGAAGTTTTCCACGGGCGTAGTCTTCAAATAGCAATTGCTTGGGCACGACTTATCTCTCCTTCGGTAACCAACCCACTCGGTTGGCCGTTGTTGTAATTTTTTCCGAAACTCATCACAGCGTGACTTGGCATGCTCACGCCAAAGAAAACAGGTGGCTGCACGGGTCAGCCCGCAAAGGAACGATTAATTCAGAACCTTCGCCAAAATGTCACCTTCACGCAGGATTTTGACATCGTGGCCATCCACCTCAATGTCATTCCCTGAATATTTTCCATAAATGACTTCGTCGCCAAGTGCAACCAAAAGACTTGCACGCTGGCCACTTTCAAGCAGGCGACCAGGACCAACGGCAACGACATGTCCTCGCTGAGGTTTTTCCTGTGCCGAGTCTGGTAGCACGATCCCCCCAGATGTCCGTTCTTCTGCTTCAACAGGCTCGACAACAATTCTGTCATCAAGCGGATGAATTTTAAGTTTTTTTCCAGCCATTTTTCACTCCAAAGTTGTTATCCGCGAAAGTAAACGTTTTCAGGGGCTCACTAGGATAAACCCCTCAGATTCGGTCATTTTTCAGTGATTACATCATGCCTGGCATGCCACCCATGCCGCCCATACCGGGCATGCCACCCATGCCTGGCATGCCACCACCCATGCCGCCCATACCACCCATGCCGTGGTCATGGCCTTCTGGTTCTGGTTCTTCTTCTGAGGGAATCTCTGTAATCAGAGACTCCGTTGTCAAAAGCAGAGCTGCAACACTTGCCGCGTTTTGTAGGGCCGTACGGACAACTTTTGCAGGGTCAATAACGCCAGCACTGACTAGATCACAGTAATCTCCTTTATCAGCGTCATACCCGTCATGTTTGCCCTTTAACTGACGAACTCGGTTGACGACAACTGATCCATCAAGTCCGGCATTGTTGGCAATCGCCTCAAGAGGGTAGTGCAGTGCATTCTTGACGATGGAAGCCCCATGTTTTTCATCACCCTTCAGATCGAGTTTCTCAATAGCCTTTTCTCCGCGAAGAAGAGCGACACCACCTCCGGGCACAACCCCTTCAGCGAGAGCAGCTTGAGTTGCGCTCTTCGCATCATCAATAAGGGCTTTCCGTTCTTTCATTTCAGTTTCAGTAGCAGCCCCGACATTAATCTCGGCTACTCCACCAGCGATCTTCGCGAGCCGCTCCTGTAATTTTTCACGATCATATTCGCTCGTTGTCGCTTCGATCTCAGCTCGAATTTGTGCTGCACGACTATTGATGGCGTCCTTGGTACCACCCCCGCTGATAATTGTCGTATTCTCAGCGCCGATGATGACCTTCTTCGCTTTGCCAAGATCTGTAATTTGAACTGCATCGAGTGCAATGCCAAGATCCTTGAAAATTGCTTCCCCACCGGTAAGGACCGCAATGTCGCCCATCATCGCCTTCCGGCGATCACCGTACCCGGGAGCCTTGACCGCGACAGTCTGAACAATACCTCGCAGTTTGTTGACTACGAGGGTCGCAAGTGCCTCCCCATCGACATCCTCGGCAATCATGACCAACGGTTTGCCAGCCTTGCTAATTGCTTCGAGGAGAGGAACGAGGTTCTTGGCACTCGAAATCTTGTCCTCAAAAATAAGAATGTAGGGATTTTCAAATTCACAAATCTGGGCATCTGCATCGGTGACAAAATGTGGCGAGAGAAACCCTCGGTCAAACTGCATTCCTTCAACAACGTTGACGAATGTTTCAGCCTGTTTGCCTTCCTCGACTGTGATAACGCCGTCCTTGCCGACCTTAAGAATGGCTTCGGCGAGCACGTTCCCGATTGTTGGGTCGTTGTTCCCAGCAATAGTGGCAATCTGCATCAGTTCCTTTTTGTTCTTCTCATTAATAGAGGACGCCAGACTCAGGATTGATTTTGTGACAGCTTCGACTGCTTTATGAATGCCACGTGCGAGTGCCATTGCATCAGCACCAGCGGCGATCATTTTTAGCCCTTCTCGGAAGATTGCTTCAGAAAGGACAGTTGCAGTCGTGGTTCCATCACCGGCAACATCATTCGTCTTGCTTGCAGCCTCTTTGACAAGCTGGGCGCCAAGATTCTCGAATGAGTCGTCTAATTCGATGTCTTCAGCGACAGTGACACCATCTTTTGTCACCTTTGGTGAACCCCACCCTTTATCGAGAACAGCGTTTCTGCCCCGCGGCCCAAGCGTACTTTTGACAGCTCGCGCGAGTTTGGAAACACCAGCAAGTAGAGGCTTACGGGCCTCATCCTCGAACACCATTTGCTTTGCCACAAGAAGCTCCTTCAAAAGCGTACTCAACGGACCTCGCGGTCATGCAGTGGGCTGTTCTGGCAGCCACACCATTCTTTAGCCATACAGGATGCAACCTTCGTGCCGGATCGGGCCAACTCTGGATTTTTTTTTAAAAACCCTAAATTCCAAGCTTTTCTGACGGTGGTCCACAACCAAGCCAAGCAAGGTTTCCAAAAATGGGTATCGAATGTGCCTTTTTGGCAGGTGTCACTCCGAGTTTCGGAACCCGGTACTGTCGATATTTATTTGGGAGACCAGTCAATATCACCCACGAGACCGCGACAAAATGCGGCAAGGAGATCGGCGGTTTTATCCGCGTCATCCAGTGAGACAGTCTCGACAGCAGAATGCATGTACCGATTGGGAACACTAACAAGGCCCGTTGCCACGCCGTCCCGGGTGACTTGCAGCGCATTGGCGTCAGTCGGAGTCGCTCGACCGAATGCGGAAAGCTGAATGGGAATGTCACCCTTTTTTCCAGCGTTCAGAAGGCGTTCTACCACTTGCGGATGCATATTTGGGCCCCTATAGACAACAGGTCCCTTGCCGAGTGAAATATCACCTTCAGTTTTCTTGTCAATTGTTGGGCAGTCGGTTGCGTGTGTGACATCAACCGCAATCGCAACATGAGGGTCAACTCGATGACAGCTTGTTTTTGCACCGCGAAGCCCAATTTCTTCCTGGACAGTCGATGAAACAGACAAAGAGCAGGGGAGTGGGCCTGCCTTGACAGCTCTTCGAAATGCTTCGAGTACAACCCAGAGACCAATTTTGTCATCCATAGCTACTGACGAAGCAAGGCCATTTCGAAGCGGCTGATATTTTAGTGCGAAGGTGGCGGAGTCACCGATTCGGACGACCTTTTCAGCATCTTCTTTGGAGTCTGCACCAATATCAATCCAAAGATCTTTCATCTTCGGAACAGATTTTCGCTCCTCTTCGGTAAGAAGGTGGATTGGTTTACGGCTCATTACGCCGGGAACGCCACCGCTGGCTGTCCAAATTACCACGTGTGTACCAATGAGTTGCATTGGGTCCCATCCACCGATGGGTTGTACGGAAATGTAGCCTTCGGCATCTATATACTGCACAATGAGTCCAATCTGGTCGCAGTGACCAGCAAGAAACATACGACAGCTGCCGCCAGGGTTTGCGGTGCCGATGACGTTGCCGTGTGCATCCGTTTCGATCGTTTCGGCACATGACTTCAGGTACTCACGGACGAGCTTCTGGACGGGTTCTTCATAGCCGGAGGCACTGGGTGTCTCGAGGATTTTGACCAGAAAATCATGGGCGACGGTATCCACAGGCGTTATTCCTTAGAAGGTTTGAGGGGATTTTATCAAAGATTCCAGAATACCAAAGTTTTCACGAGAGTGCGGCGATGTCGCATCGTCAGCGTGCCTGACGGGCCTCGCTTCCCGTGGGACACGCAGCGAAGTACGATTTTGAAGATTAAAGTGACATGGAGCAAACAAGTGGAAGTAACAACATGACTCATCCTGTACACGTTGGACTGGTTGGCATGGGAACTGTGGGCACTGGTGTGGTCCGCGTTCTTCAGGATTCTGCTGACCATATTGCCAGACAGGCGGGCCGACCACTTATTGTTGAACATGTTGTCGTTCAGGACCCGAAAAAGCCCCGCAGTGTCGAGCTTTCGGACGAACGATTGTCCAATGACTTACGGAAGATAACAGATGATTCAGCGATCAGTGTTGTCGCTGTGCTCTTGGGTGGTCTCGAGCCTGCGCGTACGATTTGTCTTGAACTGCTACGCAGTGGGAAGGATCTGGTCACGGCAAATAAGGCATTGCTTGCCGAGCACGGGCCCGAACTGTTTCAAACAGCTCGGGAGGCCGGGCGATCGATTGCGTTTGAAGCAGCAATCGGCGGCGGAATACCGATCGTCGCAGCAATATCAGAGTGCCTGACGGGGAACCGTATATCTTCAATTCGTGGAATCCTGAATGGAACCAGTAATTTTATCCTGACAAAGATGGAGCAAGAAGGAAGCGATTATCAGGATGTTTTGTGTCTTGCACAATCTGAAGGGTATGCAGAAGCAGACCCGACCATGGACGTTGATGGTACCGATGCAACACAAAAACTCGCTCTCCTTGCCCATCTTGCGTTTGGACAGTGGGTGCCATGGGCGAGTATCCCCCGGTTTGGTCTGGAAACGATAGATCAAGAACTTCTTCGCTTTGCGGATGAACTCGGTTGTCGTATTCGTGTTGTAGCCGATGCAAACCGTGGTGACGAGACTCTGTCGTTGCGGGTTGGGCCCGCACTGGTGCGCAAGGGCACGCCACTGGCTGAAACCCAGGGGGCCTTTAACGCGGTGAGCGTTGTTGGCGATGCAGTAGGTCCCCTGTTTTTTCATGGGCTCGGTGCTGGGCAGATGCCAACCGCATCTGCTGTCGTTGCCGATATCATTGGAACAGTTGTTGGACGGTCAGCGATTACCTTCCAACAGGCGGGATATGTTGGGGCTTCAACAAACGCAGACGCAAAACTTCACGGCGGGCAGAGTCCTATCTTCCTTCGGCTGCATGTTGCGGACACCCCAGGTGTGCTTGCTGATTTGACAGGAATCCTTGGAGCCGAAGGCATTTCTATTGACTCTGTTATTCAGCATCCAGCCGAAAAGGGGCAGCCAGGGGTTCCTTTGATTATTATGACGCATTGTTGTCCCGCGGAGGCTGTTGATCGGGCAGTAAGTGCATTAAACAAGAATCCGGCAGTGCGAAGTCCGATATGCTGCCTACCGGTAATTTCTGAATAACGCGATTGGACTGAAGGATCAAGTTCCAGCAATGAAGTATTTTGTTTTGATACCGGATGGCGCAGCTGATGAGCCACAGGAATCACTCGGTGGCAAGTCACCACTTGAATATGCTTCGATTCCTACACTCGACAGGTTGGCGACGCAGGGCAGGGTGGGACTGACAAATCACGTTCCAGACTCGTTCAGTCCTGGATCAGAAGTTGCATGCATGAGTTTAATGGGATACGACCCACTCACGTATTTCACCGGCCGCGCCCCTGTTGAAGCAGCAGCCAAGGGGATTTCACTGGGGCCTGAGGACTGGGCCGTTCGTTGCAACCTTGTCACGATTGAAGACCAGGGTGACGGGCCCGTAATGGTCGACTTTACCGCAGACCATATCTCGACGCAGGAGTCGACGGAGTTACTTGAGGCAGCACAGCACGGCCTCACAAGTGACCTCCCGGACCTGTACGGGTGGGAGTTCGTACCGGGTGTCAGCTATCGCAATCTGTTGCTCTTTCGCGGCAAAGATGGTGGTCGCTGCGAACTTGGAGACGATCTTCGCACAACCGCTCCGCATGATCGAGTCAATCAACACATTTCAGATGCTTTTCCACGAGGAACGGGAAGCAGATTACTCACCGAGATAATGGGACACAGCGAGACGTGGTTGAAGGGTCATCCGGTGAACAGAGCTCGTCAAAATAAAGGCCTTGGAGTCGCGACACATGTATGGCTTTGGGGAGCGGGCCAGCGGCCGGCGTTTCAAACTTTCGAATCGTTGCACGGCGTACAAGGAACAATGATTACCGGAGTGGACCTTCTTCGTGGCCTGGCAGAATTGGCTGGGTGGCGTTGCCGGGAGGTAGAGGGTGCCACTGGGTATCTGGACACAGACTATGCGGCCAAAGGCCAGGCCGCCATCGACGAGTTTCGTAAGTCCGACTTGGTATGTGTGCATGTTGAAGCGCCTGATGAGGCTGGGCATGAAGGAAATCCATCAGCCAAAGTGAAAGCTCTCGAAGAGATCGACGCCAAAATTGTCTCTCCCGTTATTCGTTATTTGGAGCAGTTGGCACGCAACGGAGAGCCATATCGCGTTCTTGTGTGTCCTGATCATCCAACATTCTGCTCAACGCGTATGCACTCTCGTGGCTTGGTTCCGTTTATCATCGCTGGTTCAGGAGTGGAGTGTGTGCCGGCCGAGTCATATGACGAGAGAACCGCTGCACGTGGACCAACTGTTTCGCAGGGCTCTACCCTGATAGGCACCCTATTCGAAGATACCGAGGCGTAATTCGAACCCAACATAGTGAATATACGAGTCAAGCTTTCTGCATAAAAAAGGACTGAGCCTTTTATGGCACGAGTTGTTCAAAAATTTGGTGGCACGAGCGTAGCCGACCCCGAAAAAATAATGAGGGCTGCTGAAAAGGCTGCAGCGCGGCATGTAGCGGGTGATCAGGTGGTTGTTGTTGTCAGTGCAATGGGGAAGCAAACTGATCTACTTGTGCGGCTTGCTGAACAAATAACAGATAGTCCTAGCGCACGTGAAATGGACATGTTGCTCTCCACGGGTGAGCAGGTAAGTGTTTCACTCTTTGCAATGGCCCTCCAAAGTATGGGTCACAAAGCCGTGAGTCTCACTGGCGGGCAGATCGGGATCCGTACCGACTCAAGCCACACAAAGGCGCGAATCCAGTCGATTTCAACAGATCATGTGCAGGGTTTACTTGAGAGTGGTGCGATCGTTATAGCAGCTGGCTTTCAGGGGTTTGATCCAGATGGGAACATTACGACGCTCGGGCGAGGAGGCTCTGATACGACGGCAGTGGCATTGGCCGCCGTTTTGAACGCAGACCGTTGTGAAATCTACACAGATGTGGACGGAATTTATACGACTGACCCGCGAGTTCATAGCGGCGCCGTACGGCTAGCCACGGTGAGCCATGATGAAATGCTCGAACTAGCCAGTTTAGGTGCTGGGGTCATGCATTCACGATCTATTGAGTTTGCCAAAAAATTTGGTGTGCCAATTTTTGTTCGTTCGAGTTTTAAAGATGGCCCTGGTACAGAAATATCATCTGGTTCAACGAGTCGGCGTGCCGTGAGCGGGGTTGCGCTTGCAAGAGATGAAGCAAGAATCACAGTTGAGGATGTACCTGATCAACCAGGTGCCAGTCATCAGTTGTTTGCTGAATTGGCATCCAAGGGCATTTCGGTTGACATGATCATTCAAAACGCAGGCACAGGTGGAACGGCTGACATCTCTTTTACTGTGACGAGTCAAGACGTCCCGTCTGCGTTAGATGTTACAAACTCTGTTGCTGGGCGGCTACGAGCAGCTTGCGTAACGCACAATCCTGATGTTGCAAAGGTCTCCATTGTTGGGATGGGCATGGTTGATGCAGAAGGGGTTGCTGCAACACTGTTTGATGCTCTCGCGGCGGCGGGTATTAACGTGCATATGATCACCACAAGTGAAATCAAGGTTTCGGTGCTTGTGGATCGAAAAAATGCAAAAAAAAGTGTTGAAGCTGCCCACCAGGCATTCGGTTTAGATGGATTCATTGATGAAAGCTTACCTGCTGAATCCGTGTCTATTCAGAAGTCGGACCCACTTGAGGTGGTTAGACGATTGGAAGGTATGGAGGATCTTGCCATAGAGGACTGTCAGCTCGACATGTCTCAGGCGTTGGTGACATTTCTGAATTTACCTGACACCCCGGGAGTTGCAGCCGCTGTATTCGAAGAAGTTGGGCGAGCTGGTCTGAACGTCGATATGATCGTGCAGAGTTTCCCACGAAATGGACTGGCTGAAATCTCGTTTACCGTCCCAGCGGTTGACCGGCAACGGGCACTTGCCGCTGTAAAAAACATCGCCCAGACGCGCGGAGCAGAGACGACAGATGTTCCCGAAGTGGCAAAACTTTCTATCAAAGGTGTCGGTATCAGAAGCCATGCAGGTGTGGCTGATAAACTTTTCGCACCACTCGCTAGTGCCGGCATCAATATCGACCTCATCAGTACGAGCGAAGTACGCGTCAATGTTCTGGTTGCTGCGGAGCACGGAAAGCGATCACTGAGTATCTTGCGTACTGCCTTTGAACTCGATTAGTCGGCCAGGGCGACGATCCAGTTGCGGTGGTTCAGGAAAAGGGTTATGAGGTGGCGTTACTGCCCGATGACATTCTCAAGGACCTCTTCGGCCACATAGATTGGAAGATTCGGCTCGCAGGTTATGGCGACAGCTATTGCATCAGACGGTCGGGCATCAATCTCTATGATGCCTCCGTCTTTTTCTACTCGTAGCGTTGCGTAGTACGTGTGCTCTTTTAATTCTGAGATAACGACGTCTTGAAATTCACCGCCGAGGAGTTCAACAGCTGCCACGAGGAGGTCGTGGGTGAGTGGTCGCGGTGTCGCACTGTGTTTTACCCTGCGGTCAATGCTGGTTGCTTCAAAAAGACCGATCAGAATTGGGAATGTCCGGTCACCCTCAACCTCTTTCAGGTAGACAACCTGTTGATCATTTACTTCGCTAATGATGATTCGCGCGAGTTCCATTTCAACGCTCATAACGAACCTCTTATATTCAACAGCTTTCGACTAAGAAGAACCCTTCGCATATGAAGCCAAAGGGATCACGTCCTAATAGGATACCTCATAACTTCCTTGAAATCACTTGAACGACAGACTGCCTAAGGAGTGGTTACCTTTTTCGAGTCTGAAGCTGTTTCAAAATGACACCCTGTTTTGTCCGGGTTTCCTCAAATTCCACGAGTTGTTCCCTTTCCTTTTGAACAATCGCCGGAGGAGCATGGCTCACGAATTTTTCGTTGTCTAGTTTACTCTGCTTTGATTTGATGGCCTTGTCGAGTTTTTCGAGTTCTCGCCGAAGACGAGTGATTTCCGCATCAACATCAATGAGATCAGCGAGATCGATAAAAATATCGCATTCGGCTGCCGAAATTTCAGCAGACCCGTCCACTAGCTGAACGTCATTTGCGAGGGCAACAACATTGCATACTGCCATTGCTTCAATAGCAGACTTCATTGGGGTGAGCAGAAAAGTTTTGTCCGATGGTGTCCGGATGCTAACATCAACGAATTTTCGAGGAGGTATGTTTTGCCGTGAACGAATTTCACGGATGCCGCTCACAATTTCCAGAAAAGCCTTGAACTGTTTTTCAGTCGTCGGGTCTTGCCATGCCTCAGGTGGTTGCGGCCATGATGCAACCATGACAGAAGGTGGTATCGGATCTGTATCCCATGGGTATTGTCGAAGTCCGTGGTCTTGTGAAAGATTCTGCCAGATTTCTTCAGTCACGAACGGCATGATGGGATGGAGAAGTCTGAGGATGGTATCTAGCCCAAGGAGCAGCATGTGGCAGGCCTGATTCTTTTGCTCGGGATTATTCAGGCGGGGCTTACAGAGTTCAAGATAGGCACTGCAGAATTCATCCCAGGAGAATGCGTAAAGAATTCGTGCAGCCTCCGCAAAGTGATAGTGCTCTATGCTGTCAGAAACCTCAGCCGCGACGGTTGACAGACGACTTAATAGCCAGCGGTCTTCGAGTGGAAACTCTACGAGCTTGCTGAATTCAGGCTTGGACGTTGTCTGGGCCTCATCCTGAAGATACATGAGTACAAATCGTGTTGCATTCCAGAGTTTATTTGAAAAATTTCGTCCGGACTCAAAGCGTTCGCTTACTGCGGCACCACGCGGAAGTGCGAGATCTGATTCCTCGGTAGCCCACTGCGTCCGAAAGTCCTCATTGCATTTCGGGCAGGTAATTCTCGCTTTTGTGCGATTCTGGTTGGTTTGATCAATCCGTGCTGTGCACGTTGGGCATTGGAACTCGACTGGCATGCGGACATCTTGGGTCTCAGTTGCCATGGTGGCCATTCCAAAGCGAAGGGCGTCCGCACCAAGAAGCGAGATGACATCAAGTGGATCGACGCCGTTCCCTTTGCTTTTGCTCATCGTCTCGCCATAGCGATCAAGAATCTTTGGATGAATCGTTACATGATGAAAGGGTATTTCACCTGTATTGAAAATCCCAAGAATGACCATTCGTGCAACCCAAAGGGTGATGATATCACGGCTCGTAACCAATGTACTTGTGGGATAAAACCGCTTGAGCAGTTCGGTTTCTGTTGGCCAGCCCAGAGTTGAGTGTGGCCAAAGTGCCGATGAGAACCAGGTGTCGAGCACATCGGGATCACGGATAAGGGGCTTCCCATTGATTGCTGTGACGCCAAGTGTTTCATTTGCTGAACATACAAACCACCCTTTCGGATCACAATCGGCAGATTGCCCGTCATCAGGAGTCCATGCCACAAACATATCTTTGGAAAAGGTGTCTTCCAACTCTTCACGTGTTACGTCGGAAACATGCCATATTGGAATCTGATGCCCCCACCAGAGTTGTCGACTGACTGGCCAGTCACGTTTTTCACCGAGCCAGTCGAGATAACTTTTTGCATATCGTTCAGGGTGGATTTGGATTTGTTTTTCGCGGACGGCATTCAGGGCCGGTTCTGCAAGGTCGGCCATACTGATAAACCATTGATCCGCGAGATAGGGTTCGATGGGTGTTTTTGATCTGTCGGAGTGGGCCAATTCAATAACACGATCCTCAACATCGAGGAGGAGTCCAGCTGTTTCAAGATCATTAACAACACGCGTACGCGCTTTCTTCATTGGTAAGCCTTCGTACTGGCCGGCCGCGGTGTTCAATGTTCCATCAGGGTTAAGGATGTTAATCATTGGCAACTGGTGGCGAATTCCCACCTCGTAATCGTTTGGGTCATGAGCTGGAGTAATCTTCACACAGCCTGAGCCCATTTCAGGTTTCGCCCATTCATCAGTGATAAGCGGAATGGATCGTCCCAAGAGTGGTAATTCAACGTGTCGCCCATCGTGGGCCATCTGTGCAAGCTTTTCGAGCTCTACCAAGACAGTCTTAGAACGATCCTGAAGTGATTCAATGGCTGTTTGAATATCCGCTTTTTCTTTATCTGGTGCCTGGTCCAGTTTTTCTTGCAGTTCTCCAAGGAGCGACCGAATGGCTGCCGCCGGGTTCGGATGAACGGCTACGGCAGTATCACCAAGAAGCGTCTCAGGCCGTGTTGTTGCAACCGTTACTTCAACAGGTTCACCAGGTTGAGGATCAATCACCGGATAGCGTATGTGCCAGAAATTGCCTTTCACTTCTTCATGAAAAACCTCATCGTCGCTGACAGCGGTCTGGAGGAACGTATCCCAGTTCACCAGCCGCTTTCCACGGCGTACAAGTCCTTTTTTGAAAAGACGGAAGAAGGTTTCCCGTACTGCTTTTTCGCATTGGGCATCGAGCGTGAACCGGGTTCTGTCCCAATCACAGCTCGCTCCAATATCACGCAACTGTCCAAGAATTCGCTTTTCGTATTGGGCCTTCCAGTCCCAGATACGTTCGACGAGTTTCTCGCGTCCGAGATCATGCCGTGAGACTCCCTCTTCCTCCAACAGCCGTCGCTCAACAACAGCCTGTGTGGCTATCCCAGCATGATCCGTGCCAGGCATCCAAAGCGTAATGAATCCCTGCATGCGCTTTGTGCGTACAAGAATGTCTTGAAGCGTATTGTTCAGTGCATGTCCGAGGTGGAGAGCCCCTGTTACATTCGGCGGAGGAATGGCCACGGAAAAAACTTCGCCTTGTTGGTCCGGGTCGGCGTGCCAGTACCGTTTGGAATCCCAAAGTTCCTGGCAGCGGGCCTGCGCAGCTGCATGATCATAATGTTTTGGTAATTCGTGCATAAAAGTTTTCGAAAACGAGAATCAAAAGGCAGGTGGGCGGGACTTAACTGATGTTCAAGTCATTTGCGTGGCTATTCACATCGATTAAACAGATACGGCGTAACTCCGGCTAGAGTCACGCCGTATCCGTCGGTGTTCAGAGGAACTTATGTCAGGAGAGTTCCGTGTGAAGCGTCAATATTCACTTGCTGCCGGGGTGTCTTCTGGCCCAGTTCCATCCGGGGCTTCCTTGCCTGATGCACTTTCGTGGCCTTCTTCAGTTCCATCTAGGTTGATCACCTTATAGCCGCCAATGGCACGGTAGTAGATAAGCAAGCCAAGAAAACCGATGGCCATCGCAGCAGGGATATAGCTAGTCAACTTCAGTGCCTGCCGCCCGCCGTATAAATAGGAGTCTTGGACCGCCTTGAAATCAATCGACGCATTCTTCACGAGTGTTTTCTTTTCGGCTGCCGGGATGAGTGCCGCGTTTGTAATAGCGTCTGTCGACTTCGGCTTGCCGCCAACAAGTTCTGTGCCGTTGGCAGCATTCAATTTGGCTGCGTCGAGTGCACGATATTCATAGCCCCAAGACTTGGTAACGTCTGGTGAAGCATATCGACTGAAGGTGTCAGGAGCAGTTTTTTCAAGACGTTGACTCATCTCAACACCCTGTTGGGTGCCAATCCGAGGCCCCGCAATCTGTCCCACACAAATCATCCCAGCTGCTCCAAGTGCACCCATTGCGACTGATCCACTCTGTGGATAACGCTCACCCGCAACGCCAAGCATGGTTGGCCAGAGAAATGCCTTTCCAAACGAATAAAAGGTTGCTGCGACAAAGATCATAAATACGCTTTGGATCGGGGAACCTAGCCAGAGCAGACCAAGGCACGCAATTATACTACTGCCAAAAAGGAGCCCAATCGGGTTGACTTTGTGAACAATTGGTCCCGCAAAAAACCGAAGTATAAACATCAAGAGAGAGGTGTATACAAGAATCAGTATTGAGTTTGGCAGAAGGTTTTCCATGAGTTTGGTCATCCATGAATCGACACCTAGCTCCATGTACCCGACAAGACCGTGGAGAACGATCAGCACAAGAAATGGAATAGAGATAAAGCAGGAGAAAACTGTTGCAAAATTCCCGGACGATTCGCCGACCGTTTCAGGAAACTTCTCCGGTAGTACCATGATCCCGTACCCAATTACCACGATAGAAAAACTAGCAAGAGCCCACTGCCACGGCAATTGGACGAACCATGCGTTTTCTCCAATAAAACCTGCGGCAAACAAGCCTCCGACAATCATGCCAGCAGGCCACCCTGCGTGAAGAATATTGAGGTAGTGTGTTTTGTTGTCTGGATACAACTGGGCAATGAGTGGATTAATGACCGCTTCATAGAGCCCTTGGCAGATAGAAAAAATAAACGCACTCCAAAATAACACATTGAAAACCCGTGCTGTAGCGTCTTCAGGATTGGTTTCTCTCCACGAATCGAAGAGGGGATTGGCGAGAAAGAGCATGCCAGCACTCAGGAGATGGAAAACGCAGGCTATGAGTAATAGTTTTTTGTAACCAAATTTTTCAACGAGAATACCGCCGAAAAAAATCATTAAGCCAAAGCCAAGGAAACCTGCCCCGAGGATTGCGCCGAATTCGGCACCACCAATATTAAATTCTCTTTCCCAGTCACCGCCAGCAGCAGTTCGCGTGGCGAAACCAATGCCAGACGCAACAAGTGTCAGAAAACTTGCCAGCATCAATTTTCCACGAGCAAAATTCATCATAAGTCTCCGAGGGTACGAAAGGAATGCGTTTGGTGGTGGCAGGCTGGAAGCTAGCTACAGGCACACATGTAAAAAGACACAAAAGGCTGCCGACCCCACGCAAAAGAATAGAGCCGACGATGCCAATTCCTCAAGGGCAGAGTGTCTGAGCCTATATATAGTGTTGCCTGGCAATGAATCAGGTCTGCTCTGTCTGCCTTGCAGAAGTCTCTAACAGCTTGTTTTTTGTCAGTTGTGTTGCGAGGTGAACCGCCTGGAAGAGGCTTCCGGCATCCGCTGTGCCCTTCCACGCTATATCAAATGCAGTGCCATGATCGACACTCGTGCGAGTCGTCGTAAGACCAAGAGTAATATTAACAGCACGGTCAAATGCAATCATTTTGACTGGAATATGCCCCTGATCATGATACATACACACCATCGCATCAAAGCGGTCTCGAGACTGCGGTGTGAAAGCAGTATCCGCGGGCACCGGTCCGGTCACATCGAGACCGTGCTCTCTCGCTCGCGCAATCGCTGGCGTGATAATTTCCTCTTCCTCGGAATTTCCAAAGAGTCCATGCTCACCGGCGTGTGGATTCAGACCACAGACGAGGATCCGTGGAACCGTGCCACGGATAATACGCAAGGCGGTATTTGTGAGTCGAAGGACAGCGGTAATACGTTCGGTTGTCAGATAGAGCGGAACCTCGTTATAGCCGATATGTGTGGTCACAAAACTGCATGCAATGTCGGCTGCATACTGCATCATGCATGTTTCCGATTCTGCAAAGTGCTCAGCGAAGAGTTCCGTATGACCAGGGTACGAATACCCTGCAAGTGCCAATGCCTCCTTACTGACTGGACACGTGACAATTCCGTCAACGGTATTTCCTTTTACGTGGGCGATAGCCTGCAGGACATATTGAAGCGAAGCCTCACCACATTCGGGTTGTACGCGACCTGGGATAATCTTCGTTAAATCAACCGTTTCGCAATGAAAAATAGCCGGTTTATTGACTGCTTCAGTGGATGAGATAACGGGACAAACGATTGGGACCCCAATACGTTCGCTTACCTGACTCAATATGTCGACATTACCGAAGACGAGAGGAATGCACTCATTGCAGTCCCCCTGAGAAACCCTGTCGAGAAGTCGTATGCATAACTCAGGACCGATACCCGCCGGATCGCCCATGGTGATGGCGAGAAGGGGTGTGTCACGATTTCGTGTTGTCACGATTGCACCGAGCTGCTCTGTAAAGCATTGGTGGATGGCGGTTCGGCTCCGGCTGCGAGATAGAAGTGAAACGAGTCCGCAAGAGCGAGCCAGCTTGCTTCAATGACATTTTCACTGACGCCGACAGTTCCCCATACTCGTTCGCCATCAGTACTTTCAATAGATACTCGCACACGCGCTGCTGTTCCTTCCTGTGCGTTGATCACTCGCACCTTGTAATCAAGCAGGTGCATGCGGCTGAGATGAGGAAATATTGACGTGAGCGCCTTTCGCAAGGCAGCATCGAGTGCATTCACTGGGCCGTCACCTTCAGCTACTTCATGACGGACATCCTGGCCTACGGAGAGCTTGACGGTGGCTTCGGTCCGTACGTTGCCATCCTCGGCCCCAGAACTCTCAACATCAACGTTGTAGGCAAGCTTTTTAAACTGTGGCTTAAAGGTACCAGCGGACCGGTCAACCAAGAGTTCAAAGGAGGCATCGGCAGCCTCAAATTGCCAGCCTTCATTTTCCAGGCGACAAATCTCTTGTAACACCTTGTCCAGAAGGGCACGGTCATTCTTCACGTCAGGGCGGTTGACCATTGCAGCGATGTTCGATCGCCCTGATAGCTCACTTACAAGGACCCGGCGTGAATTCCCTACCAGTTCCGGGCTGATGTGCTCGTATGACTTCGTTGACTTGGCAATCGCATGAACATGCATGCCACCCTTATGGGCGAATGCACTCGCACCGACAAATGGCTGACCTGGCCGGTACGACATGTTCGCAGTTTCATAGACAAATCGCGATAACTCCGTTAAGTGGGTGACCCCGCCCGCTTCACCGCGGGCGTTACCGAGAACCACCGTTTCTGAAAGTTTTAACGCAAGGTTGGCCGCAACTGAAATAATATCCGCATTGCCACAGCGTTCCCCAATTCCATTGATGGTTCCCTGGGCCTGAATGCATCCGGCACTGATTGCACTAAGCGTGTTGGCAACTGCCACATCACAATCATTATGACAGTGTATCCCGAGTGGAGTCTCGATGGACTGCGTTACTTCAGCGACGATAGAAGCGACTTCGGTTGGAAGAGTCCCACCATTTGTATCGCAGAGTACAAGACGAGTAGCACCACCAGCTACTGCAGCACGGAGAGTCTCCAACGAGTAGGTTGAATCAAGCTTCCATCCATCGAAGAAATGCTCGGCATCATAAAAGACCTCTTTTGATTCTGATGTGAGGTATTCAATCGTATCACGAATCATGTTGATATTTTCATCACGGCTGACACCGAGGACGGTTTCGACATGAAAACTGGATGTTTTTCCCACGATAGTCACAACCGGAGTGCTTGCCTGAAGGAGTGCTTTCATGCCGGGGTCAAGGCGTGCCTCAGTACCCCTCCGCCGTGTCATTCCGAAGGCGCAGAGTTGCGCATTTTTGAGGCCAAGTTCAGACGCACGACTGAAAAACTGTGAATCCTTAGGGTTTGAAAGGGGGTACCCTCCCTCAATAAAGTTCACACCCGCTTCATCAAGCCGTTTGGCAATCGAGAGTTTATCTTCGAGAGAAAAATTCACGCCTTCCCCTTGGGAGCCATCTCGAAGCGTTGTGTCATAGATTTCAATCGTACGCATGGAGCACCAATTTCTTGTGGAATCGCGAAATACCAGAATACCGTCGTTTGCCGCGACTCGAAAGCCACTTTGCCATCATGTGTCCACTTTTGCAGGAGTATCCCTTACGGTGCGAAGGCCTTCGCTACAGTATTAAAGATATTTCACAGCAAGAACCCCCGCAAAAACCAAAGTTGCTCCAAGGAGCCTCCCTAATGAGATGGAGTGTGGGGTAATGTTCATCAGGCCGTAGTGATCAATTGCAAGGGAGCAGGCCAATTGTCCGGCAACCACTGCCGCCAAGAAGGTTGCAGTACCAAGTCGTGGCACCAGAAGCGTTCCCGAAAGTACAAACGCCGCACCCAGCGGTCCGCCAATCCAGTTCCACCATGCTCCTGCACGAAGCATGCTGCTCGTGGGGAGAGGCGGACGTGTACATACTAAAAAAAGAATAGCGCATACCATCGTACCGGTAATAGAGAAAAAGGCCGCATACCAGGGACTCGCTAATGAGTCACGAAGCGCACTATTCGCTGCTGCCTGGATTGCTATGAAACAACCGGCAAGGGCCGCAGCCCCAACAAACCACCACTGCATAAGAAAACCCTTAAGAGACTGCCCGTTCCGAAGAGTTCCGGACGGTTTACTGCGCGTTCTGCCACATTTTTTATATGAGCAAGATGACTGCTGAGGACTTACTCGTCGGCATCGTCCTCTTCTTCATCCTCCTCGTATTCTTCCTCATCGCCCTCTTCATCGTCTTCGTAGACGTACTCATATTCTTCATCATCTTCAACGTCCCCGTCCTCTGATTCGGCATATTCCTCAGCGTCTTCTCCATCCTCATCAACTTCAGCGACGATGGACGGCTCGTCGTCTTGTATGGGTTCATCTTCATCCTCGTCGTCAGATACGGTTTCCTCCGCATGTGGATTTATTTTAAGCCTGCGAGGTGGTGGGTCTGGGGGCAGTGGTTCCTCACCCTGTGCTGTCGCCCATTCCTCCATGGTCATGAGCACTTCACGCGCCTGACTGCCTGCATATTGGCCGACGATCCCATCTTCAGCCATGAAATCAACCATACGTGCACCACGACCGTATCCAACACCTAGCGCACGCTGGAGTAGAGAAACACTTCCCCGTCCCTCTCGGATAACCACCTCAACCGCTGCTTCATACAGTTCATCTCTATCCTTTGCCGTAGGCCCTTTGGCGGGTGAATCACCGGATGCCGCTGGCTGCAGGTTGACCAGTTCTTTTGCGTACTGAGGTTCATTTGTGCCCACCGTAGCCATGACCCGTCCGATTTCATCATCACTGACAAAGGTGCCCTGACCACGTTGGGTGAGACTGGTACCCGGTGAAAGAAGCAACATGTCACCGTTTCCAAGAAGTCGCTCTGCGCCGCACTCGTCAAGGACGACGCGACTATCTGTACGACTGGCGACCTGAAACGCAATACGTGCAGGCAGGTTACTCTTGATGAGGCCAGTGATTACATCAACAGTTGGCTTTTGTGTGGCGAGAATGAGGTGAATGCCAACAGCACGACTTTTCTGCGCGAGCCGAATAATGTACTGTTCAATTTCTTTACCGGCAGTCATCATCATGTCAGCAATTTCATCTGCAATCATGACAATAAATGGCATGGTTGTTGGAATTGAATCAGCTTCTTCTTCACTTTCGGGCTGAAGACGCTTCAACAGTTCATCACGCCCAAGAGAATTATATTGCGTAAGATGGCGGACACCCGCTCGAGCTAGCAGGGTGTAACGTTGCTCCATTTTGTCAACTGCCCAAGCGAGAATTGCCTCAGCTTTTTTCATATCCGTCACAACCGGATGCATCAAATGAGGCAAGGACTTGTAAGGCGTCAACTCAACCATCTTTGGATCGATCATCAGCATGCGAACCTCATCAGGTCGTCTCGTCATCAACATCGACACAATGATCGAATTAAGGCATACACTTTTGCCAGTACCAGTTCTGCCTGCGATGAGAAGATGTGGCATGGTAGCGAGATCAACCGCCATCGGATTTCCGCCGACATCCTTACCGAGATAAATCGGAATCTTCATGTTTCGAC
>WLWG01001160.1_pt1 | contig 24701 bp, 44 predicted proteins | sample 6712871 | NCBI WGS metagenome assembly WLWG01 (sample SAMN12718693, study PRJNA515312) | sponge metagenome | isolation source: marine sponge | host: Mycale hentscheli | place: New Zealand: South Island, Marlborough, Capsize Point | collected 2003-05-01
GACATCTCAATAGCAATGGGTCTAATGCAGAATCAACATCAGGGACATTGTATCTTAGTGGTTATGCTGATAATGGATTTGACCTGAATGATGGTGCAAATAGTGGTGGTAATACTACTGGAAGAACGTATGCCGCCTGGTGTTGGAAAGCAGGTGGTGCCGCAGTATCAAACAGTGATGGAACTATCACATCACAGGTGAGTGCTAATCAGGATGCTGGATTTAGTATTGCTACATATACAGGAACAGGAAGTGCTGGTGCAACATTTGGTCATGGTCTTGGAAAGTCACCAGGTTTTATAATAGTAAAGAGAAGAGACTCTGGATCTCAGTGGAATGTCTGGAATTCAGCACTTACAAATAATCAAGCACTATATCTTAATTTAACAAATACAGTTCAAAGTTCTACTACATTTTGGAATGACACAACTCCAACATCTTCTGTAATTACTTTAGGAACTGATAGAAACGTTCTCAATGGAACTTATGTCGCTTACTGTTGGGCAGAAATAGAAGGTTACAGTAAGTTTGGAAGTTATGTTGGAAATGCAAGTGCTGATGGTCCTTTTGTGTATTGTGGATTCAAACCGACATGGGTGATGGTAAAAATTACCACAGGCAGTAATAATAGTTGGGTTATCTATGACAGTAGTCGCAACTCTACTAATATGGTTGATAATAGACTTCGTGCAGATTTATCGAATATAGAAGATGCTCATAATGGAGTTGATTTCTTATCAAATGGATTTAAATTGAGAGATGCTGGTTCAAGTTCTACTAATGCAGCACAAACTTACATCTTCATGGCATTTGCTGAGTCACCATTCCAGACTGCCAACGCCAAGTGATAAATAACTAAAAACTATAAAGATGGAAGTCACATCAGGGTCAGTCACTCATCTATATTCTATTCCTGATCTACAAACTGTAGGTCAGGTTGACTCACACTTAGATGTTGTTGAGAGAGTGACTATTTACATCAACTCATCTACTACATTTGATTATACATTTGAAACTACTGATATTGAGGGTGTTACATCTTCAGTTACTGAATCTAGAACTGCTGAGGCATTTATTCATTATGATGTAGACCTGTCAACTGATACTATCAGTGACTTCAGAAATTATGATGATTTGACAGAAGAATTGGTATTGAATTGGGCATTTGCTGCTCAACCAGATGACAAGACTAATCATCAAAACAAGAATGAAACAGAAGTATTAGAGAAGAAGGATAGACTTCTCAATCCTCTTAAGTATAAGCATGATTCACCAGTTACTCCTTGGAGAAAGAGAGCTGATGAAGCATCTGCTCCTGAGTAATAAATAACTAGAAAGGTCTTACAATGGCACTTGGACGTCCCATATCTTTAACAAATAATGTAGCCACAAAAGTGATTACTGCCACTGCTACTGCAGGACAGACCCTTTTTACTGTTGTGGGTGGATATAGGATTAATAACATTTCTGTATATAGAAATGGTGTTAGATTGGGCAATCAGTCTGACTTTATAGCTCTTGATGGTTCTACAGTCACTTTTAACACACCTTGTGCTGATGGTGATGAGATTGAATTTGATATCTTTGATGACTTTCATGTATCAGATGCAATTGTATCTGCTGCATCCTCACAAACTGTATCTGGTGATTTAGTAGTCACTGGCACATTATATGCTGAGGTAGATGGTGTTGGTGAAGTTGGTATTCAATCAGGTGGTACAACAGTTGGTATTGTTTCAACTATCAACTTTACTGGTGCTGGTAATACTGTAACACTAAAACCTAATGGTGTTATTGATGTTGCTATCTCTGGTGGTGCAAGAGGTGGTGGTGCAGATAAAGTATTTGTTGAGAACCAAAGAGTGGTAAATAATAATTATACATTCACATCAGGATATAGCGCAATGAGTGTTGGTCCTGTGTCAGTGTCTGCTGGGGTCACTGTAACAATCCCTGGCACAGAAAGATGGGTAATTCTCTAAGGAGCACAAATGGCATTAGTTTTAAGTGGTGATGGTTCAATCACTGGCAATCCAAATATTACCCTTACAGAAAGTGTATCTATTGCAGGTACAGTAACGTATGAAGACGTAACTAATATTGATTCAATTGGAATAGTTACTGCCCGTTCAGGAATTAATGTTACTGGTGGTTCTCTTGATGTTCAAGGTAATGCAACAATTACTGGTACTTTAGTTGCTAGTAATGGCAATATAACAAGTGAAGTAGATTTAACTGGCATTAGTTCTTCTATCTCTGATACTGCTGTTGATGTCTTTGTTTATGATACTTCAAAGGATAGTGATGGCGGAGCATGGAGAAAGAGAACTCAGCACACTTCTTGGTATAATGAGACCTTAAATACATCTACCAGAGGTAGTAGAAAAGAGTTTCCTGCTGTTGCGGTTATTGTTGTGGACAGCACATTTGATCTTACCATTTATGATGGTGATGACCCAGACCTTCCAATGTGGATGAAATTTGAAAATAGTGGTTTTTTGAGTTGGTCTACAAATGGTGATTGTGAAATTAAAACAGTATCAATGCTGAATGGTATATTTGTTACTGGTGGTGATGATGGTGATGGTGGAATTCATGTCAATTTTGTGAGTGATCATGTCAGAACTATCTTTGGTAATGGTAACAAATATGATATGACAGGTGCTGCACCTATTATATCAAACAGAAGTGCTACTGTTGGTTTCTTAAATAACAGTGGTGGTGATGGTATTGCTATTGTCAATACAAATATAAACGATGTAGCAATGACTGTGCTACCTAATGCACCAGTTGATAGTGCTACTGGACTTCCTGTTCCTACTATTGCTGTTGCGACTAATGGTGGTCCGAGCGTGATTAAAGATGATGGGACTGTTGTAAATTATAATCGTGGTGGTAATGAATATACTGGAAGTGTTGCTTTTGATGATCTTGATGATTTAATTATATCTTGGGGAACTAGTGTTGGTGGATATAGACATGCAACAAGAATTACTAACCCGTTTGTAGGAACCAGTTCTTTAGATTCAACATACGGTTATATTGCCAGTGATACCGGACTGGGAGGTTCAGCAGCAGGAAATACTAATGGTGTAGTCACAGTTGCTAATAGTGGAAGGCATTTTGGAATTGATTTTGATTCCTCATCAGGAGTCCCAGCAACACAAGGAAATTATGACGACAGAGTAGATTTTTTACATATAAATGATGCAGATACAACAAAAAGTTTAGTTGCTTTTGTCAACTCTTCCTACAACACAGGATGGATGCACGGATCCATCAAAGGTGCTTTCCTGTCTGATACTAATACCTCACACCCAGAGATAATTGTCAATGGAACCTTTGATAGTAATGTTAGTGGTTGGTCATCATTTAATTCAGTCTTAAGTCACCAAACAGATGCAATTAGAGTTGCTGATAATGGTTCATGGAGTAAAGCATATCAATCATTTACCACTGTGGTCGGAAGAGTATATTCAGTTAAGATTACCATTAAAACAATTAGTGGTAATGCTGCTTATGCATATGCTGGGGCTCAAAACCCCGCTCAAACAGCTGGAAATGATACTACTATTTTTGCTAGTATTACTAGTACAGGTACTTACTATGGATTATTTACTGCCACAGCAACAACATCCTACATCGAGGTAACTTCCGATAGCACGAGTTATGTTGAATATAGCGAGATATCAGTTAAAGAAGCTGTACAAGACCGCAGTGTAAACAATAACGGACTCCAAGTAATCGGAACAGTCACCAAGACTGCTGTTGCGACTGGTGCAGACTTGGTTGCTTATAGTGGGTTTAGTGCTAGCAACTATCTACAACAACCTTACAATTCTGATTTAGATTTTGGAACTGGTGATTTTAGTGTAATTGGTTGGGTGAAAAAGAATGGAAATAGTAATAAAATGTTTATTGATAATCGTAAAGATGGAAATAATGCTGGATTTAGTGTGGAATCAAACAGTAATGGAACTGTAAGATTTAGGACAAAGGCGGTTGGAAGTGGTACAGAATCATTAACAAATACAACAACAACTATTGCAGATAATATTTGGCATTGTATCGTTGCAGTAGTATCTTCTAGTGGAACTAATCATAAGATTTATATTGATGGAGTTTTGGATGTAAGTGTAGCTGTTACTCCATATAGTGTTTCTACTGGAAGTAATGAACTATATTTTGGTATTGCGGGAGGTTTTGGTGCTATTCCTCTTGATGATGGTTCATTAGCATTATGGAGAATATCAGCGACAATACCATCCCCAGAACAAGTCAAAAAGATGTATGAGGACGAGAAGGTTTTGTTCCAAGAGAATGCAAAGGCAACCTTATATGGTTCTTCTGATGCCGTGACTGCTCTGGCATATGATGAAGTAACAGACCAACTTCACGTTGGAACTTCTGATGGTCGTAGCGACTTCCAAGGATTGAGGAGAATAAATAATACAACAACAGCAGTAACTACTGCTATCTCCGCCCACGACACATTCATCATAGAACAGTAATATGACAGTCAGAGCAAACAAACCTGCTTTTAATATCAGGGAAAAGTTAAAAGAACTCACTAATAATATTGGTCTGAAAGGTCGTGAGTTGATGAGTGCTGCGACAGTACAAGAGGCAAGAGACCTTGTAAGTGCTGGAAGAAGGAATTTGGTAATTAATGGTGCCATGATGATAAATCAGAGATATACAGCATCTGCAGTAGTGAGTGATGATTATGTTTTAGATAGATTTAAATTTAAAGAAAATCACGGTGGTGCTGCATCAATTAATAGGGATGCATTTCCTGTATCTGATAATCATCCTGCAGGTTTTAGATATGCAATGCAGATTGCTTGTTCAACGGCAGATACATCACTGACGAGTAATGAACACTCTGTGATAATGCATATGGTGGAAGGTTATAATATTGGTGGAACTAAATTTGGAACACCAAATGCAGAAAGTATGACTCTTTCTTTTTGGGTCAAAACAAATGCTCCTGGAACATATTCAGTTACATTAAAAAACGGTTCTCAGAACAGATGTCAAATTAAAGAATATCAAGTTGGATCTGGTGGTTATGTATGGGAAAAAGTAGTCCTCACATATTCTGGTTGCACTGATGGAACGTGGGATGATGACGTTGGTGTTGGTATGAAACTTGAATTTGCTCTTGCTGCCGCTTCCAATACGGCATACACAACATCAGATTTTGGAGTATGGAAATCAAGTAATTTATTTCTTTCACCAAATCAAAGGAATTTTTTTGATAGCACTAATAATAGATTTTTTATCACGGGAATTCAATTAGAAATAGGAAACAACGCCACTGAATTTGAGCATCGTTCTTATGGTGAAGAGCTTGCATTGTGTCAGAGGTATTATTTTAAGCAATCAGGCAGAGTATATACAACTGGTGGCACTAGTGGTTTTATGCTTCCTACAACTATGCGAGCAACACCTACTGGCAATGTAGTTGCAGTAGTTGGCAGTACCCCTACTTTTTCTGATTTACATTCGACTAATTTTTCTCTTGTCCAGGTAGGGAGTTACATCTCTGCCCAATGCGAACTTACAGCGGAGCTTTGACCATGTATCAACTTGTTAATCACCCAATCCCTGGACAAGAGCCTAATATCGTTTTACATCTTGAATCGGGATCCTATATACCATTTGACCCAGGCAACACCGACTATCAAGAATATCTCGAATGGCTAGCCGAAGGCAACGAACCACTACCTGCTGATTCATAATAAATAACTAAAAAGCATAAAGATGTCTAGAATTAGAGCTGACAGATATACCAATAGGGCAGGCACTGGAGCTCCAACATTCTCTGATGGTGTGAATGTTGTTGGCATCACCAGTGTAAAAGCTGGTGCTGGTGTTACAACCATGGAGGTGACTGGTGACTTATCTGTCATCAGTGGTACTATTAAAGGTGCATCAGAATTAAGTATTTCTGGTATTACTTCATCTATTAGTGACACTGCTGTTGATGTCTTTGTATATGACACCAGTAAGGACTCTGATGGTGGTGCTTGGAGAAAGAGAACCCAGAATACTTCTTGGTATAATGAAACCCTGAATACAGCAACTAGAGGTAGTAGAAGAGAGTTTCCTGCTGTTGCTGTTCTTGTATTATATGATGGTGGTGAAGCACTAAGAATTTATGATGGTGATGATCCAGATCTTCCAATGTGGATGGATTTTACTAATACAAGTGGAAGAAATTATTTCTATGGTTCAGGTCAAGCACAATCTATTACAATGCTTAATGGAATGTTTGTGACTGGAGCACAAGACACAAATTTCTGGCCTATCTTAGTTGATTTTTTAAGAGATGATTGTATAGGTTTAAGAATAAGTGTTGGAAATATGTGGCATGGTGCAAATATAGCAGGAAGAAATACTTCAGTAACTGATAGTAGTGTTTATTGGGCATCAAGTGCAAGACGACAGAATTTATGGTATATCAATGGATATATTATCAATCAAAAAGTAAACGACATAGCAATGACTGTGCTACCCAATGCACCGATTGATAGTGCTACTGGACTTCCTATTCCTACCATTGCCGTTGCGACTGATGGTGGACTAAGTATTATTAATGATGATGGAACAGTATCAAGTCCACTAACAGGAAATCACATTGGTTCAACAATAGATATATCTGATTATTTTGTTTTATATTATGGAAATGAATCACAGGGAGGATATTATCCTTATGATGTAAGTACTGCTTCTTATATCAGTAATGGAAGATTGTTTTCTAGTAATGTTGATGGTCCAGTATGTCTCTTAGATAACATATCCAATTCAGCAAATCAAACTGTTCGTTTTGGAAAAAATGACGAAATTGCTATTGGAATGGACGGTGGATTAAACTTGATTAGTGGAAATGTTAAGAATTCACTTCCAGATATTGGAATGATTGCATATTCAACCTCCGACTATAACACAGGATATATGCAAGGAGACATCAAACTTGCAACACTGTCTGATACTGATACTGGTGCAGATTTTGGTCCAGAGTTAGTAACAGGTGGTGATTTCTCAAATGCTTCTCAATGGACATTGGGAACTGGTTGGTCTATCAATGGAAGTGGTCAAGCAGAACATACTGGTAGTGCTGGATATATTGAACAAACAGGATCTTTTACTGGAGGCAGATATTATCAAATGACTGCAGATCTTGTTAGTGGTGGTTCTGGAAGTAATTTTGGTATGACTAATCGTAATGAACCTGGGGTAGCACAACCTCATAATCAGTCCACTCTTGTAGACGTTTATTGTGTTGGAAATCCAGGTGGTAAAATTGTTGCAATGTGGCAACAAAGAAGTGGTGTTAATTTGAATACCATTAATTTATACGCAAATAACTCTGGCACAATGGTTGTTGATAATGTATCAATTAAGGAAATATCAAGATTTTATTATGACCGTAGTGTAAATAATAAACCACTTGCATTGTTTGGATCACTCACCAAGAGTGCCGTTGCGACTGGTGCAGACTTGGTTGCTTATAGTGGGTTTAGTAATAGTAATTATCTAATACAACCTTATAATTCTGATTTAGCACCGGGAACATCAGAATATAGTGTAGTTGTATGGTTTAAAACAGGAACATCAACTAGTGATCAATACATTTTTGATAGAACTACTGATAATGCTCCAAGAAACTTAATATTGATCAGAGGAAGTGCACAGTCTGTTCCCAATTGTATTCAATTTTATCATAATGATGCTAGTAATAACACTAGTGACTTGATAGCATCTGATTTTACTGTTACTGATAATGTATGGCACCAAGTTGTTGGGTTATTTGATGGAGATAGATATAGAGTTTATGTTGATGGGAAACAATCAGCAATTAGTGCAACTCCAGTGAGAGATGTTGATAATACTGATAGTCCAACATTATATGTTGGTGTAAGAAATAGTTTAACTGCTCCAATGACTGGAAATCTGGCATTGTTTAGATATTCTAAATCAGCACCATCCCCAGAACAAATCAAGAAGATGTATGATGATGAGAAGTATCTCTTCCAAGAGAACTCTCAAGCAACTTTATATGGTTCCTCTGATGCTGTAACTGCTCTTGCATTTGATGATACTACTGAACTTCTACATGTAGGAACTTCTGCTGGTCGTTCAGAGTTTCAAGGATTAAGGAGAATAAATAATACAACAACAGCAGTAACAACTGCTTTATCAGCATCTAATGAGTTAGTAGCGGAGCAGTAATGACAGTTAGAGTTAACAAACCATCATTTAATTTAAGAGAGAAACTCTCTGAACTTACATCCAATTTTGGTCTGAAAGGTACTGAACTTGCAAGAACAGAGACTGTTCAAGATGCCAGAGACGTTATTAGTGCTGGTCGCAAAAATCTTGTGATTAATGGTGCTTGCACTATCAGCCAAAGACTTGAATCTGGAAGTGCCACTTTAACAGCCAGTGCCATAAATTATCCTGTAGATAGATTTAAATCTTATGCAGTTGGTGGAGGAGAATTTACAATACAACGCAGTGATGATGCACCAACTGGATTTAAAAACTCTTTGATGTTTACTGTATCAACTGCAGCAACTCCTCTTGCTGGAGCTTATTATGTAACTCAAAATAAAATAGAGGGATATGATGTTGCACATCTTGGTTGGGGAACTGCTAATGCAAAACCAGTTACACTATCATTTTGGGTAAAAGCTGATGTTACTGGAAAATATGGAATATCTTTTTGGAACCAGGCTCAAAATTATAATTATGTAACCTCATATACCATTAATACCACAGATACTTGGGAATATAAAACAATTACAATTCCTGGAGCAACTGCTGGAACATGGATTACTGATACAGGAACTGGTCTTGGAATCTGGTGGGACTTTGGTACAGGAACTACATATCAAACATCAACAACAGAAACTTGGGGTCAGAGTGGTAGATTTACACCTAGTAATTCTGCACAAATGATAGCAACTAGTGGTGCAAAATTTAGAATGACTGGAGTCCAACTAGAAACCGGCACAAATGCCACTGAATTTGAACATCGTCATTATGGTGAGGAACTTGCATTATGTCAGAGGTATTATATTAAATATGCTCCTGTAACTTCTAAACCAATATGCACTGCAGCTGCATATGGAACTAGCAGGGCATTTGGGGTTGTTCATCTTCCAGTAAGTATGAGAGATAATCCAACAGTTATTGCATCAAGTGGGACTAACAATTTTTACTTTTTTGCAAATTCTAATGGTGGAGGCGGATTTTCCACCCTTACATTACAAGAAACAAACACCAATAGTGTGACAGTAGAAACATCCAACACACTTTCAGTAACTTCTGGACATGCTGGTTGGATAAGAACCAATGTTGGTACACTTGCATTTAACGCGGAGCTTTAAAAATGACAGTCTCATATCAATTACACAACAATATTATGGGTGAACTAGTTTGTGTCATCAAAACTTCAAGTGAAGATAATTTACAACACAGTATTCCAATATCTGAAAGAAATATAGATTACCAAGAATATCTTGAGTGGGTAGCAGAAGGTAATACAGCAGAACCTGCTGAATAAATAACTAAAAAGCACTAAGATGTCTAAGATTAGAGCCAACTTTATTAGCAGCAAGAATGATAATAAGGCTGTAGAATTTACCAGTGGTATTGTGGTTGGTGGTGCTGTCACTGCTACTAACTTTGACTTTAATGCTGAAGTTTATAATGTAGGTACTGGTGCTTCCATTGGTAACCCTGCTAACAATGAACTATCTTTAAGTACAAATAATACTGAGAAAGTTCGTATAACTTCTGATGGTCTGGTTGGTATCGGAACTGATGCTCCCAATGAAGAACTTCACATTCATGCTAATGGAACAAGTTATGTAAGATTTACAGATGAGACAAGCGGTATAAGTCCAACTAATGGTGCAATTTTTGGATTAGATAATAGTCATTTATATGCATGGAACTATGAGGCAGGTGATTTTGTAGTTGCTAGTGGTGGTAATTCAAAATTCTCAGTTAAAAATAATGGTGATGCTGAGATTGCTGATGGCAATTTGAAGATTATGACATCTGGTCATGGTATTGACTTCTCTGTCACTCAAGATGGTACAGGAACAGTTGGAACTAATGGTGAAATACTAGATGAATATGAAGAGGGTACATATTCGCCCACTGTGGTGCAGGGAGCAACTAACCCCAATTATGTAGTTCAAGCAGGAAGATATACAAGAATTGGTAATAAAGTTTATGTTGACTTTTACATTAGACTTGGTAGTGGTGCTGCTCTTGATTCAAATCATATCCAAGTAGGAAATTTGCCATTTAATATTAGTGCTCTTGTTTACGGAGGTGGTAGTTTAGCTTCTAATCAATGGACAAGAGGTGGTGGTGCAACCAGTTTCCAAGATTTTAATTCTGGTGATGGTAATATTACATTTTATGGTGCTGCTCCTCAAACTAAATTTAGTTGTTATATTGGTGGTACTCCATGGGCTACTAATGTTGCAGATGCCAATAATAAGTATATAATTGGCACTTTTCACTACAATGCTGACTGATAGAACCACTTGACAAACTGTCACACCATACCCCACAGGGTCATCCTTGTGGGGTATTATAGTATGGACTGGACAAAGGAGATGACCACCACTCACAAAATTATCTTCATTGCATCCTTTATGTGGATGTTGCAATGGGGCACCAGAGTTACATCGCTTGCTATCAATGCACTCTATTGAGATACTAGGAGAACCCTCTAGAATCCCTGGTATTGAGGAGATAGATTGGTTCTTAATGGAATACCTATCTGACTGGGGAATAGACCTTACAATTGAGCATAGAGACCTCTCAAAGGAGGGTGTTTATGGGTGGTGTATGTCTCTACATGGCAATGAGTTCTTTATTCAAATTCATAATGATTTGTCAGATGAAGATTACACTAAGACTATTCTACATGAATTATATCATGTCTATCAACATTTGAACAATGAACCCAGATGTGAAATCTGTGCTCATCAAATGGAAACAATACTAGTTGACAGATTTAACAAATCCCTGTAAACTAGGTTTGTTGCCTTTCAAGATTAAATTACGTTCTAAAAGACCATGAAGACCAAGTTTGTTACAGTCAAACCAATTAGCAACAAAGCAACTAATAGGTTCTACAATATGATGGACCAGTTGCACTCTTGTAGAGTAGAACAGGAAGAAGTTGATAGAATGTTTTTGACATCTATCACTGATAGGTACAGTTTCTGGATGAACAAAGAAAACGATCAAAACTGGCAAGTCATAAAGTAATTGTGTGGGCAGTCAAGAATTGTCAGGGGTGATAAGACTTGACATAAGTCCCACTATGCTTTATAATAAATAAATATACCCCTGACAATAAAAATGTATTACACTTACGCATACCTACGAGAAGATGGAACTCCCTATTACATAGGAAAGGGTTCTGGTAGTAGAGCATTTAGAAAGAGAAGTTATATCAAGAGACCAAGCAAAGATAGAATATTGTTTCTTAAAGAAGACCTTACAGAAGAAGAGGCATTTAAGCACGAGATGTATATGATAGCACTCTATGGACGCAAGTCTGATGGAGGCATTTTACATAATTTAACAGTGGGGGGTGAAGGTACTTCTGGCACTAAATGGTCCCCAGAGCAACATTTTGCCCATAGAGAGCGTATGATGGGCAATACACTTAGTAAAGGAAGAGTTGCTAGTAAAGAGACAAAAAGGAAGATAAGTGAGGCAAAGAGAGGCAAGAAATGGTCTCCTGAAAGGAGAGTAGAGCGTAGTATAAGTATGACTGGTAAGTTTAAACCAGATAATCAAGTATCAAAACACGCTCTTTACATGAGAGAATGGACACGTCGCAAACAGGCACAGGGAGATTGACTGTTACCAGAAATTGCCCTATACTTGTTCTGTTGGTTGATTGACTCTCTCAAATGAGTGACTATAATACAAAATGGACAGTTATGAATGACTTGGAAGATTCATTCAGTCGTATCACTACTATTGAGTTTCTATCAGATAAACTGGTAGAAGCATCAGATAATGGTAGATATGATGATGTTATTGACATCAGTCATGCACTATTGGCATTCATTCCAGTCTATACCAGAGACTTTGATGAAAAATTCCAAAAAGCATGGAAGGTTACAATTGGTGAAGAATACCAAAAGAACCCTAGTAAGTTCAGTAAAGATGTGCTTAAATATAAGTTAGAGAACCCTGACATTAATGACATCTAGAAAATCACCCACCAAAGATGAACTCACATCTATGAAAAATGCTGTGAATGATTATGACATTCGTGCCATTCACCCTGAAAAACTAGAAGAATTTGCTGCCCACCTTGTTAAAAAACTAAAAGAGAATGAATCATCGAATCTTCAACAAGATTGAACCACAAGATGTAGAAGACTTTTTACTTGAATGTGAAAAGAATGCTGCTAAACTTGGTGTCAGTGTGGATTACTATGTGGAGGAGTATGTGATGGTAGATGATGATGGATGAGAAGACAAAATTATTGATGGCATCAATTCAAGTGGACAATTTGATTAAAATTTCAGAAGGCAATAAGTGGGAGTTTTATCTTCTTTATCATCTTCACTCTGTCAAATATGAACTGGAAAGACAGTTGACAAATATCAATCATTCATCTAAAATTAAAGAGTAATTATAGGAGTCAATGAAGTACCTATTTGTTGTTGATCATTTCATCTCATTCCCTCAATCTGAATATGGAGGACTCTGGAATGTAGTTGCAGAAAATGATGAAGAATGTTTTGATATTATTGTGTCAGATGATGATGACAGTAATTCTCAATATTATGGTAAATTGAGAGAAAATATCAAAAAAGCAGATAAATATTCTTTGTTAGATGAACAACCATCTAAAATTGTATCCTCTTTCCTAACATAATCATGTCACAACCACGTCAAAGGGATGTTAATGATCCCCTCTATGACCCAAATGATAAGTATAATGCCTATAAGGTAGACTTACATACAAATGAAACTCATGCAGAAGATGAATGGGATTCTGAGCATGATGGTAAGATTGCAGATTGGCATAACAGACATCAAGATAAAGTTCTAGATAAGTTCTGTGATGACCACCCTGGTGCGCCCCAATGTAAGGTGTTTGATGACTGATAAACAAAAAGATGCTCTTAATCTTATGATTGAGAGTGTACACAAACCAGATAGTAGACTCAGGGGTTGCGCATACAACCAAGGGTGCTATGATGAATTGATGGAATGGCGTCAGAAGATGCTTGACCTGCTTTATAGTTATGAAAAAGATGGAATTTCCTCACAAAGCGCCACAAGGTTATGAGTATTGGTCTGATGACCATACAAAAACAATCAAACGTATTTGGATTAGAAACATTAGTCGTGAGTTTATCTATGGCAAAGAGAAACATCCATCTAGTGTTTGGGGATTCTGGAATAGAAAAACTAAGCAATTCATAGCACCTATTAATCATAAAAAACCTGGTAAGGCAGTAAGCATAGATAACACTACTGCATTTTCTGCAATGCAGTTAAATCTAACTCCATTAGAGAGAGCATTCCTATGAACCCTGATGAAATAGAATTATCAACACCTTCTAAGTGTTTTGCTTATGAGAAAGCATCAAGAGAGATTGATGCTTGTGATGATATTGATACTGTCAAAGTTATGTTACGTTGCTTTATGAAATTGTATTTCAAGCAACAAGAAACACTCACACAAATTGGTATTCCATCATCTATTAATTGATTATTATGTCTGGATATGAACCTCAGGTGAATGATTATGTTAAATGGGAAACAACTGCTGGTGTTCTTCAGGGGTGGGTATATTATAGAGATGCATGTGATGAATACATCACAATTGAATTAGGAACAAAACCTAAACCATATTGCACTGTAACTCGTACTCATAAACATTGCAAATATCATACATTACTGCTATGCTATAAAAATCAATGGAATCAATTAGAATATATAAAAAAGAGAGAGTCAATTTACGATGAAGATTAAAACTTGGTTGCTTGCATTGTCAATGGCAATTGCTCCTTCTGCAACAGCACATCCAGCATTCCATCCACATCATCATTCACAAGATGGTGTTCAAAATATTACAGAATTAGCACATAATCACACTGCTGATGATGTAGAACCATTTTCAATGGGGGCAATGGGTTGTATGTTGCTGCAAGAATGTACTGAGGGTGTAGATAGAGTTGTATCAATGTTGGATATTGCATCTGAATATCCTGATACAGATTATATGCCAGTGACACAAGAATTTAATTACATGGTCACCATATTGAGTGATATTGGTGTCAATGTATATCTTGCAGATGAGAAATGGTTTCCTGTTGGACACAGAGGTGTATATCATACAGTAGGAAATAACTTCTTTTTGAATAGAGCATTTATGGGTAGGACATCTACACTTATGAGTGTGATGCGTCATGAAGGATGGCACGCAGCACAAGATTGTATGGCAGGAACTATTGATAACTCATTCATTGCTATTATTATGCCAGAGGACACTGTACCTATGATTTGGCGTGAATTAGCAGAGCGCACTTATCCTAAGTCAGCATTACCTTGGGAAGCAGAAGCATCATGGGCAGGTAGAACTGAATCTATGACTGCTAATGCTTTAAATGCTTGTGCTGCTGGTGAAATGTGGAAGGAATATGAACCAACTCCACTTACAAGAAAGTTTTTAGTTGAGAAAGGTTATATCAAAGACTGATGTGTGACACTACACAAACTGTCCATATTTCTTGACAGGGTGTCCTAAATACCCTATACTGTATAGGTCATCAGGAGTTCTCATGTCTTCCACCTATCTTCCACAAAAAGCAAAGTACAGGGTCACAATTGAGTTGGATGTTATGGATGACTTTCAACCACAAAATATTGATTGGGAAAAGGTTCTTGACATTCAAGGCAATGAGAATGTGCAGGCATATGTGGAGGACCTGAGCACTCCTGACGTGTGGTGATATATTAGTCACCCAAATTAGTCAAAAATTATCCTAAATTATCCGCACACACATACACATGTGGGGATTCTAAATACTTCATGGTATAGAATTCCCACAATGTCTTACTATATTAAAAGACCATCAGCAATAGATAAAACCAAGACAGTTTACTATCAAGGTAACTATCATTGGACAGAGACGTATGCAGACAGGAAGAGATATACTACAAAAACAAAAGCAGTAGCAGAAACTACTCCCCCTGTTAATGCAAGTAATCCTTTTGATGACGCAGAGGTAGTCAAGGCATGAAAACATTTCAACAATTCATGACTGAGGTTTATGATCCTGAGATTCAGGGAAGATCTCAGATCAAACAAACTGGTGCTGATGGTAGAAAAGAACCCAAGAGAGACACTGCTAGTAGACGCAGACCTGGTGTAAAACCCAGAGTTAAAGCTACTGGTGGTGGTCAATCTGCCTCTGTGGGTGAATATAAAACCAGAAAAGATGTAGGTAAGACACAAGCAAGGTCTGACAGAGAGTCACAACCTACCAAGGCAAGAGATGACAAAAATGTAAAACAATCATATGCAGATAAAGTAAAAGCAGAACGCAAAAAAGCAGCACAAGCAAGAGCAGCAGCAAGAAAATCTGGGGGTGAAGTTAAGAAAGACACCACATCTTCTAAGGATGCTGAGAAAACAGCATCCAAACTCCTGAAGAAGAAAGAGACCAAAACTGTTGATCCTGGTTATAAACCAGCAAAGGCGTCTGGTATGACTAGAGCAGAGAGGATGAAAGTAACAAGAAAGGGTGAGACTATGCTGCGTGGTATCATGAAAAACCAGGAAACTGAGAAATATAAGAAAACAACAGGTCAAAACCCTGATGCCAAAGGTAGAACTAAGATTATGGGTAGAGTTCACAAGAGGATGAGCACCTGATGAAACAAAATGCAAGACTTTTTCAAACTGTTGATGATGCTGTATCATATGTGAGGACTAATAAATCATTATCTCTGGCAAAAGCAAGAGCATATGTTGAACAAAAATGTATCTTGAAAGAAGATAACTTTCTTTGGGTAATGACTGACTAATATTGTTAGTTACCTTGAAATGTCTACATTGTTTGAGGGAAGATTCTATTTTTTCCTCATCCTGTTCTATACAGTTAAATTATGTTTTACAAAATTGCAAGTCTTTGTGATTCCCCACCTACCACAATGTATGAAGATCATTGTGTAATCCCTAATCTTCGCACATATGTTAATCTTGAATTTGTTGAATTAGAATTGTCTCAAATTGACAATACTAATGAGCAGGGACAAGAAGTAAATGATGCAAGAGCACAAGGAACTGATAAGAATAATATTGATGGACTTAAGTCAAGTTTTTTGACTAAAGGTTGTGATACTTCTTATCTTCCACCTTGTGTAGGCAGACAAAAGAACTCAAAGGGATTGTATCCACTATATGAAGGATTCACCAGAATTTCTGCATACAACTCTATTGGGCAAAATAGTATTGTTGTATTAATGGGTGATATTCCCACACAATATGATGTTGAAGATTTGAAAGATGAAATTGGTCTTGGTTTCAATGATCATCCTTCTTCTAAAAAAGCATCATCATCTGACTTTGAAACACGTTTGAGTAAATATGTTGATAGGAAAGAAAATGTAACAAGAGAAATGTGCTATGAATGGTTTGATGGTATTAAAAATTCATTAACTGATGATAAGAAAAATAAAATAGTTGATAAAGTTTTTGCTCAAAAAAATGCATCTAAAACTATGGAATCATTTGATCATAAAAAAGCACAAAATAGAGTAAAAAAATTAACAGGTATTGATATCAAAAATATTGCAGTTTACAATAATAAAACTGGAGCATCCTTTGAAACCATGTTATCCAATGTTATGACATATCGCACCAAACATGGGAAAAATCCAAAAATATATGGATACTTGAATTGTACTTCAGCAGAGGATGCTCACAAAGAGAGAGTTAAAATGATTAATAAAGTAGTGAAATATAATCAAACAGTGAGAGGAATTGTTCAAGAAGCAAATAGTGTTCAATTAAAAGATTTTGAAGAAAATGATGAAATTTATGACTTTTTGACTCTTGAAGGTTTTATCCCACAAATGCTTAATAAAGAAGAAATAATTATACCTGTGGATAAAGTTTAAGTTATCAAAGACCTCTTATTGAGGTCTTTTTATTGTTAGTTACCTTGAAATGTCCACATTATTACAGCATTGAACTTGATGATCACACTTCGCCCTCATCAGCAAGAAGCAGTTAATACTTTACGCTCACATTCTTTGGGTCAGGTTATTGTTCCCACTGGTGGAGGTAAGACTCTTATCCAGATTATGGATGCAATGTATCGCTTTGAGATAAAACAACCTAGAACCATTGTTGTTGTAGCACCCAGATTGTTGCTTGCTAATCAACTTTGTTCTGAGTATCTTGAGCACATTACTAATGCAAATGTGCTACATGTTCACAGTGGTGATACTAAGCACTTTAAAACTACCAAGGCAGACAGAATCAATCTGTTTGTGTCTATGTGTCACACAGTGCGTGAACATGTTATTATCTTTACCACATATCACTCTCTACATCGTGTTGTGGAGGCAGGGATTAGCATTGATACAATCTATTTTGATGAGGCACATAACAGTGTTCAGCGTCACTTTTATCCTCCCACTGATACACTCTCTAAGAAAGCAGATCGTGCTTTCTTCTTTACTGCTACACGCAAAACTAGTGTGACTGTGAAGAAACCAGGCATGAACTGGGTTGAAACTTATGGTGAGGTAATTGCCAGGGTTTCTGCACCTAAACTGGTTGAGCAAGGTTATATCCTGCCACCAAAGGTTAAGGTGATTAATATGGATAAGATTGACAAAAAATCTCTTACTCCTCACCTTGAGGGTCGCAATGTGCTGGCATCCATTGATGAGATTAGTATCAAAAAGGTTCTAGTTTGTGTCAAGACCACAAAACAGTTGATGGAACTATTCAGGACTGATTTTGCTGACCAGTTGGAACAAAGGGGTTATTCTTATTTGTATATTACCAGCAAGACTGGTGCTGTCATTGATGGCAAGAAAGTATCCAGAGAAAAGTTCTTTGAAACTCTAAATTCTTGGGGTAAAGACATCAGCAAGAAATTTGTTGTTCTTCATCGCTCCATTCTGTCTGAGGGTATCAATGTGAGTGAGTTGGAAGGTGTTATCTTCCTTCGTAATATGGATGCAATTGAGATGCTTCAGACTGTAGGTCGTGTGATTAGGGTAGGATCTTCTGCCAAAACTTATGGTATGTTGTGTGTACCTGTCTACAATAATGTGGGTGTGGGTACAGAGAAAGCACTGCAAAGATGTGTTGATATTGTATTTGAGAAGGGTGAGATGTATGATTCTATTACACGCAGGTGATTATGAAATTCAATTATACAAACTCCAACATTCTTAATGCAAAGTCAGGACCATTAGGGTTTGTGGTAGATAATGGCAAATATGCTGCTATTCCATTAGCAGGTAGTAGCACAAAACTGATGGTAATTTATGACAACTGCACAAAGACCAAAGTATGCAGGAATGCACAATCTGCAAGGAATTTTATAGATAAGTTGAGAAAGAGAAGGAAATAAAGTTAGTTACCTCCAAATGTCTCCCATAGTATGACAATGACTAATCCTTACATGCAAACCCTAATTGAAATGGGTTATGACAAACAAGATGTGCAAGTTGCATCCACTATGTTTCAAAAGAAAACATTCCCATGTGTTATTCATGGCAGACAGTTTGACACTGAAGAACAGTATTATGCTGAACTTCATGAATATATGAATGGCATGTGATGAATATACCTAACTGGAAACATCATTCCAAAAAAGATAAGAAAACTAAAGGGACTTGTAAGGGTGTGCTCAAGGCACGCAAACAGTCTCTTAAATCACTCAAACTCAAACTAAAATGCAACTAGAGACACAACTTCAAACAGTAATTGATGGACTTAAAGATTCTGTCAATCAGAATTATTTGGCAATAGATGATCCTGACAAGGGTTATCCTTTTGCAGCAGGATATTCACGTTCTGCCTGTAATACTGCCGCTGAGCAACTAGAATCAATCATCAAATGGTATCAATCAAAATGAAAAAGTTTATTGCCACAGTTACAGCAATTGCAGCAAGTTTGGTAGCATCACCAGCACTTGCTAATGATCAACAATTTATTGATAATCATATAAAGATTGTAGAGAACTTGCGTAAGGTTGGTGTCACTGTTATTGTGAATAATCCTCTTCATTGTCAATCTAGTCGTGCTGGTGGTGGTAGTTACTTCCCAGGAAATGCAATGCTAATTGTATGTCAAGACAAGGGCAAAGGTGATAATGAGATTGTAAATTGGACACTTAATGATTATGACACTCTGCGTCATGAGGCACATCATGTGGTGCAGGATTGTGCAAAAGGCACATTAGGAGATGGCAGAATGGACATGTTATTTAATGGTAAAGATTTCCTTGAATTTACAGAGGGACTTGAAGAAACTGTGGATAAATTGTATCAATTACAAAGAGAAGATGGTCTAAGTGGCAAACAAGCAATGGAAGAAGTTGAGGCATACATTGTTGCTGAATACATAGATGCCGACTCTATTGCTAACAAAGTTCTTGAATTTTGTTTGAATTAAAGTTAGTTACCTCTAAATGTCCTCTATAGTGTAAGCATCCAACCAACCATGAGAAAGATTGAAACCCAAATGTGTCAGGCAGTTCATTCATCTAAGAACTGGCAATCTGCTAACACATCTGTATCATTTAATGAAGAGGATAACCTCTCAGTTGTTCGTCTTCATGGTAACAAGATTGCAGAGGTTGGTGATGATTTTGTGACTGTCTTTGATGGTGGTTGGCAATCAAATACCACCAAAAGTCGTCTCAATGCTCTTATCAATGAGTTCTGTAATGCTGTCACTGATGGTATCTTTCAAAAAAACTATCAGTGGTATGTTGTAGATAGCACCATTACCAAAGAATTCACTGGTGAGTACACTTTCTCCTGATTAATCAATTTTATTATACACAATCATGAACAATTCTTCTACTGTCCTCAAAGAAATGCAGTCTCTCCAGAAAACTTGGAGGGTGCAGAATTTCACTCTGACTAAAGAACAACAAGCACGATATGATGAGTTGAAAGAACTTAGGAAAGCATTTATTAACTTTTGGAAAGAAAATGGTAGGGTGTGGGTAGGACCATCAAATGCAGGCAAATCTAAGGAACAAAGTGAGGACTGAGCAATGAAATTTGATAAATCTTTTGATCAACCAATTAAATGTGAAGATGAGACCTTCATCTTTAATCATGCTAGGAGTGAATATATTGCTGGTGAATGTTTGTCACAACTTGATGACCAGTTATCAGATATAATGGCAAAATATAAGAAAACAGACAAAAAGAAGAAAAAGAAGGTATATGCACTAAACATGATTTCTCTACACTCTGAGTGGCATGTAGAGGGGTCTGATGAGACATTATATCTCATATACAATAAGAAAGGTGATTCTTTCACTGATGTAATTACTGATAATGAATACTATGCAAATGGTGGAGAATTAAGTTAGTTACCTCTAAATGTCCCCTATAGTGTAAGCATCTCAAAAAATGTTATTCACCTCTGGCAAATCATCACATTCTCACTTAACTCATAATGTTTTTGAGTTTTTTACAACCAAATATGAGATTAATAGTGATGTTGAAGTTTGTCACACTGACTTAAGTGATGATAATGCTTTTGGATTTACTGAGGTTAATGGTGATGAGCAATTTATTCAGATTCACAATAAACTGAATGAAAAAGATTATATCACTACATTGATGCACGAATTAGTTCATGTTGTGCAGAATGAAAATGGACAATTTGATGATGAAGAAAGAGAAAATGAAGCATATTCTCTAGAATCTATTCTCTTCAACCAATTCTCCACCTCTAATTGATGAAAACCACATCTCTCTTTGTTTATGTCATGTTTGCTGAAATTCAGGGAATTTGTGATAAGGTAAATGTCAAAATTGGTGTAAGTGACAATCCAAAAAGAAGGATTAAAGATATGCAAACTGGTAATCCTCTTCCTATTCATTTAATCCGCACATTTGAGGCAGGTTTAGATGCTTATACTCATGAGGGTCATTTTCACAAACTTTACAAAGAGTTTTCTACTGCTGGAGAGTGGTTTGAGTTTAGTAATGAACAATTTGAGGAGAAAGTTCTCCCAGAGATGATTGATTATTTCAGTAAGATTGAAGTTTGTTATGATAAAGTAGAAACAACAACATTATGTCTTGGAGAGTTACTTAGTGATGTAGATTGTGCCAAGTTTGAGATCAATAATGGTTTAGATGATGATTATGCAAACCGCAAGATTATTCAGATTAAATTAAAGAAAGCACAAACACTGGTTGATGATAATGGTAAGCAAACATTTCAGAAAATAATAGATCAAATTCAAAATGTTATTGATGAAGAATGTAGGCAGAAGAGGAAAGATGAGCAAGAGAAACTAGCAATTAAGCATCTTAAACGTAAGGCATATAAGGCACAAAAGAATATAGATTCTATTGCCATGGGCGTTCTTATTGGGATGATATGATATAATTATTGTTAGTTACCTCTAAATGTCCCCTATAGTGTAAGCACACAAACCTATGAAATCTTATCCTCTTGGCATTGATAACCCTATCCTAGTTAAGGGTGTTATGGGTTCACATAAGTGGGCATTGTATTGGAAAGATGATATGATCAAGATTGCTACATTTAATTCACAATTTCAAGCATATCAAGCAAGACAAACTATCATTGATTCTCTCTGATTTTATTAACATCATGAATTACACTCTCAAGCAACTTCAAGACCGAGTATCAAGTATGATCAAAGAACAGGGAGAAGATGCAGAATGTGCAGCATGGATTTATACCAAGAATGATTGTCACTTAAAGGATGAAGATGGCAACACTGATTATAACAACAACGTAGAAGATCCTGCATTGGTTGCACGTATCTTTGATGATGTTGGCAATATTGATTACATCTATCAGGTGATTCAAGAGAGTGTAGATGAAGTCGTAGAAGAGCAATTGATGCAGTATCAGCAGGAGTTAGTCTGATTTTTTAATTGCTATTAAAGTTAGTTACCTCTAAAAGTCTCCTATAGTATGACAAGCAAGCAAATGACTAAAACTCACATTGAACATCCAGAAGACACCATTTTGACTGGTGATTTGTCAGTGATTGATTCACTTTACAATCCTGCACATGTGAGCATGAAGATGGATGGTATGTCATTAGTTTGGGGCACTAATCCTGACAATGGTAAGTTTTTTGTTTGCACCAAAGCAGCATTTAACAAGAAAAAGATTCGCCTTTGTTATACTACAGATGACATATTCACACACTTTGGTCATCAGATAGAGGTTGTAGATATTCTCTCACATTGTCTCAAATATCTCCCTAGAACTGATAACATCTATTGGGGTGATTGGTTGGGGTTTGGTCGCACTGATGTGATGACACAAAACACCCTTACATATACCTTCCCTCAGAAAGTTATGCAAAAACTTGTGATTGCACCACACACTCAAGTATATGTTGATGGTGAAATGTGTAATGCAGTTTGTGAACCATTGACTGAGTTATTCACTGACACTGCTATCATCAAGTGGGTGCAACCTATTGTGGATAAAGTACATTGTGATGTAGATACTTTGGCAATTGATACATCTAAGATGCAATTCTTGACTAAGAAAGAGGCAGAGATTGCAAAACAAAATATCAACAAACTGATCAAGTCTGGTCAGAATCTGACTGATGATGTACTAACTGCAATTCTTGGGTGTCCTTACCTTGCCAATCTTTATCAGTTGGTGATTGAAATGAAGGAAGAACTAATGGATAGTTTCATCATCAATGATGCTCCTGAATCATATCTACCTAATGGTGATTACAGCAGGTTTGGTGAAGGTTTTGTGATGTCAAATGTCTGGGGTAGTTACAAACTAGTGAACAGATTTGAGTTTGCTTATGCTAACTTCAATCATGGTTATTCAAACTAATCTATTTTTTATTATGGCACAATTCTTTGATGTAACAGGAACCTGGCATGATTACAGGGGAGTTAGGCACAATTTTTCTATTGAGACTGACACTGCTGAGCGTCGTTTAATCAAGCAAATTGTAGAGGATCAGTATCCTACTGAACGTGTGGTTGTTTATACTATCAGACCACAATAGTAAGAGATATTATTAGTTACCTCCAAATGTCCCCTATAGTATGAACACAACTCCAAAAATGACTATCACTGAAAGAAACACAAAACTGCATGATTTGAGACTGAAGCAAAGCAAATTAAAAGCAGAACTTGCATGGGTAGAGCAAGAAATGTGGGTAGTTAATGATACTTACAAAAATCAAGATCTTGATCTCTTCAAAGAAATGTTTGGTGATCAAGTAATGGTTCCCACTATTAATTACACTTACACTGATACACCAATGGCAGAAGAATATTATGGAGGTTAATAACAATGTTTATTCCACTTAAGTTTTTTTACTACACAGCATTAGGTGTGTTAGTTGTACTTTTCATCAATTCATTAACATCATGATCATCACACAAACCAAAGCAGAATATCAAACTGAGTGTTTGATTGAAGTTGTTAATAATGAGTGGAAAGTAAATGCAATTGAAAATAATAGAAATCATTATGATGTATTGACTATGGAAGTAGGAAGGAAATATATTAAAGTATGGCAATCAAAATGTTATGATGGTGTTATCAGAGATGGTCGTAGTTGCTATATGTTTGTTGATAAGAATAATGGTGCATGTTACAAACCAGCATCATATAAAGCACCTGCCAAAGGTATCAGGTTCTACATTGACCAATTGTTAGATAACCATGAGATTTGTGATCAGTATGGTAGTTTTCTCTACAAACGTTGATTGATAAAGTTAGTTACCTCTAAATGTCCCCTATAGTGTAAGCATGACTCAAACAACTATGAATTTCACTTTTGCCCAAATGAATCCAGAATTCAGTGGTTGCTATGTTGCAATTGCTGGTGGTGATATTACTACTATCAAGATGTTTGATGGTAAAAGTGAAATGTATAGTTGGATCATTGATATGATTGAGAGGCAAGGATATCCCTATGTTGAGACAACAATTGTGACAAAAGATGGGACAGTTGATGATAGATTGATTAGCAAGTCTGCTATCTATAAGTCATCTGAGAATTGCTATAAGTTTGGTCCTATTGAACCTGAGTGTGGAGAATCAATCTTTGTTCAATATAATGATCATTGTGCAATTGCTGCATGATATTGTTAGTTACCTCTAAATGTCCCCACTAGTGTAAGGGGTTCAGTCTTCTCACTCTCTCTTCTCTCCTAGTATTGTTTCAGAGAGTTTGCTTCACTTAACCCAGTCACTATTTCACAATTATGTTTTCCACTATGTTTCACACTCAACCAAAATTCATTGATGCTATTAATCAGTTACCACAGTTTGTAAATGATACAAATGCAGATGTAGATATGGCATATGATTGGGTTGCTGACCAATGCAATATCCCTACCTTTGTTCATCAAACTCAAGCATGGGATATGTTTTATGATGC
>WLWG01001163.1_pt1 | contig 24624 bp, 60 predicted proteins | sample 6712871 | NCBI WGS metagenome assembly WLWG01 (sample SAMN12718693, study PRJNA515312) | sponge metagenome | isolation source: marine sponge | host: Mycale hentscheli | place: New Zealand: South Island, Marlborough, Capsize Point | collected 2003-05-01
AACAGATCAATGTAAAACAATGGCAACAATGATTACAGATGACTGTATTAACTGCGGAGCTTGTGAAGCTGAGTGCCCGAACAGTGCGATTCGCATGGGTGACAAGTACTTCGTGATCAACCCTAATCTTTGCACTGAATGCGTAGGCTTCTATAACGCAGAGGCATGTCAAGAAGTGTGCCCAGTCGCGTGCTGCATTCCCAACCCAGGCATTCGAGAAGATGAGTTTACTCTTTACAGTCGGGCTGTCAAGCTACACGGTGAGGAGGAGCTCCCACCCATTGAAGATCTTGACGAAGACACCAGCAGGTTCAGAGATCCGGATTGGGAGAATGAGGGCGATGAAGACGCCGAGGCTGCAGAGGACTGGACTCCTCACTGGGACGAGTAGAACTCCAGGCACTTAGATAGTTACTGGCCAGGAGATCGTTATGCACATCGGTTTGTCGGATGAGATTATCAAAGTCATTGAGGAGTTGATCGGTGGTTACGGGATCCTGTTCACTGTCGCCTTCGTGACCTTCGTGTTTCGAGACTTTGTGACTAACTTCGCTGCCGGCATCACGTTCATGTACGGCTCCGACTTCGACACTGACGACATTGTCTACATTGACGGGGAAAAGAAAGCACGCATCGTGCGTCAAACACCCACCAAAACGGTGTTTCACTTATTGGAAACTGATCGTAAGCTCATCGTCCCTAACGTCGACCTCTATAAACTTCGGGTTGAGAAGGTTCTCCCAGGTGCTAATGGTGGTCGGGATATCTAAACCTTTTTATTAACACCTCAAAGCGAGATACATTTAGAGCGGGAGATTCGAGTAGTGACATTAAGCTCAGATCAGCCGTGGGCAGCAGTACATCATGAAGCGCTACATAATCGAGAGCACACCTACATAGATCCCCGTACGGGTGCTTTGGTCATGACTGAACTGGCACACGCCTCTCGTGGATTTTGCTGCGGGAACGGATGTCGCCACTGTCCGTGGACTAAGAGTGATGATGCGAAACCTACAAGATAGATATAGAATGTTAGTGAGGAACTTTTGAAATGAAGCTGACCAGAACTCGCATGAGAGAAATTATTAGAGAAGAGTACAATAGGCTTTCTGAGCAGATGTCTAAGGCGTCTGAAGATCAGGCACTTGACCTATTGCGGAAAGATATTGAAGGACTACTTGGCAAGAACGTGGGTCGACAAACTCGATTCGACACGAAAATTGGTAGTGTGCAGCACTTTCTTATGGCAGCAGGATATGCTTTGCCACGAAAAGGATCGGATGGTCTGTTCGGGCCGGAGACAGAAGCGGCTATCAAGAGCTTTCAAGAAGATGAGGGTGTTGAATCTACGGGTGTCCTAGATGACGACACGTTGGCCCGCATGAGCGCAAACCTAGATAAGCTTTCATCCGCCGCCCAGGAAGCACTGGGTGACAAAATGTTTCCCGCTCCAAGTGCCGACGATTCTACAATCACAGCTGACGGTGAGGTTCTCAAAGGATCAGCACTCCTCAGAAACTCAGACTTCCAGAGCAAAGTAAAGGATATCGCTGATAAGCTGGGTGTGGAAGCCGGTGATCTCATCTCCCTTTTCGGCCTAGAAACAGGTGGCAAGTACGATCCCTCTATCCAGAACTCTATCGGCGCGACTGGGCTGATTCAGTTCATGCCTCGTACTGCAAAAGGATTAGGAACATCAGTGGACGCTCTCGCAAGAATGTCAGCACTGCAGCAGCTCGATTACGTCTACAAATATCTCGACCGCGGCTCGAAACCCTACAAGGATGTCACAGATCTCTACATGCAGATCTTTTACCCCAGAGCGCGCTCAGAAGGTGAAGACTTTGTGATAGGGTCAGAGAAAAGTGACAGGTATGCTAAGCTAGTCGCGAGGCAAAACCCTTACTTCTCTAATAGAGGAGAGAAGGAAAGAATCACCAAAGCGGATGTCATCGCAAAGGTTGAGAAGCGCGCCAGCAAATACGCCTAAGCAGGCAGGAACATCAGAATGAAGCAGAACGGTTACTTCTCGAATGTTGGGAATACACCCCTAGTCAAGATCTCCAAGCAGTTGTACGCCAAGCTGGAGACTTACAACCCTACTGGCAGCATCAAGGATCGAATGATCGCGTACGTGGTCAAGCGCGCACAGGAGCGTGGTGAGTTCGGTGAGAACACCACATTCATCGAAGCTACCTCAGGAAACACGGGCATCGCGCTCGCCGCGGCAGGTGCAGCGTTGGGCAATCCCGTGAAGATCATCATGCCGTGCAACATGAGCGATGAGCGCAAGCAGATGATGCGCGCTTTTGGTGCAGAAGTGGTCGAGGTGGGACACAGTGACTTCCAGGGAGCAATCGCTTTGAGAGACCAAATGATGGTCACAGGACAGGATGTCTGGTCGCCGATGCAGTTTGAGAACCCCGACAATGTGGAGTGCCACCGCGAAACAACAGGTCCGGAGATCCACACTCAGCTCGACCCAAACATGGCGTGGTCAGGCTTCGTAGGCGGTGCAGGTACTGGCGGTACGATGATGGGGATGTGGGACTACAAAGAGAGAACCAAGTTCCTTAACTACCGATGTGTGCTGGTAGTACCAGAGGAAGATGCGAAGAACCACGGCATTCAGGGTATCAACGACGGCCAGGACTTCCTGCTTGATACGAGCAAGATGGATGATGTCATGAAGGTGTCGACAGCTGATGCTATTGAGAGAGCTCGTCGTTTAGCTCAGGAGAACGGACTGCTGGTAGGCATATCGGCCGGAGCGAACGTTTTGGCAGCGGAACGGTGGATTGCAAAACGGCGCCCGGCGGGAGTTGTGGTAACAATCCTGTGCGACCGCGGGGAACGGTATCTGAGCTGCTCTTAGGCTTCAGGTTAAACTTGCACATGAAAGCGCTTTCCTTCATGTCCATAATGCAGTAAACAGGAATCAGCTTAGTCTTGTCTTGGGTTTTTCCGCCCACCGCGAGAGTGCATTCCATTAGATACGCGTTCTTCTTCTCATCATAGCCTACAATCTCTGAACAGTCTACAGCGGTGCTGAAAGGTGCAGACATCAGAATTGTTAGAATTGTGGGTGTCACTTCTTCACCTCAGGCATCGCCTTCTCAATACGAAACTTCAGCATCGGCTTTCCGTTGACAGTAGGTTGCCCCATCTTGTCGACGCCGATGGTCTTTACCATTTCTCGTTTGTTCTTGAATCTGCCCGTGAGGATCCAGTCACCCACTTGCAGATCGATGTTAACTGAGTTCACTTTCTTTCCCTTACGTAAGTTTCGTGAGCAGATTCTAAGTCTGCTCTTTTCTTGATAAGGTCGAGAACTTCATCATCATCCTCCTGGTCTTTGGTGGGAGCGTACAGAGCTTTGCCTCTTTTGTCTGCATCAATCTGCGGCTCAACCATATAGTACACTGCAAGAGATCTTCTAATTTGCCCGGGCGGAGTTTTTACGGTCTCGACTAGTCCGTGCCAACTTTTTTGTGTAGTGTCAAACAGGATCGCAGTATTGAATCTAGGAGTCACAGACTTAATTAAACTACCTGGTGAATCTTGGCTGTCTTCCCAAAGACCAAGCTGGCCTCCCCAGTCATCTTGCCAGCTGCTGTTCAAGTACACTATCAAGTTAAGCTTTCTTTGCAAGCCTAGCTTGGGATGGATTGAGTAGTCTAAGTGAGGGTTGAGCAAGCCGCCACTCCCGTGAACGTGCCATCCTCCCCCATGAAGGCCCACGTCAGCTTTCAGGCCGGGTAGATTCAGGTATCCTGAGATCATATTGACGAAAGCAGGAGAGCTAAGATAAGCTAGAGCCTGATATGTTTTTGGTCCAAAATTGTACCAGACATTAGTTGTCTTCTTAACTTCTATGGAATTGTCGTAAACGTGCCACAGGCCATCTTCAAAGCCCGGACACTCTTTTTCAATTTCTCGTGCTACATCATCCTCAAAAAAACCCTCAATGACGCAATGGTCAAAGGGTTCCGAATTTTTGAAATTCCTTGCTGCAGCTGCAAGTCGGGCTATGTTTATCATAAAGCGATTATATGACGCTGTCGCAAAATGTTTAGCTGTTGTCCACTTGGCCCACGATCTGATTGATCGCGTCATCATAAAGGACTAGCTCTTCCTTGAGGTTCGCGTGATCCTCCATGTTGCCGATATCACGGTAGAACTCCCGCTCTTGCAGAAGAGTGTCGTACTGCATGTCAAGATGATCTAAAAGCATATTGACGCACCACCGAGGCATGATCACCGCGATCTGCTTTTCATAGTCTTGCGTTTTCTCAGCCACGAAGGTAACCCTTCTTCCGAGCCAGCCAGGGCGGAAGCATCAGGGTCGCTGCCTTGCCGTCCTTCAGGAGCTTTCCTTCAAGCTGCTTGCGGACCTGATCAGCATTTAGAATCTGCGACCACGGTATCCACTCGCCGCCAGAGAATGAGCTCTGTCCTGGAGTCATCACACAGATCGCCCTGTTGGACTTCCGAACGACCTTGCACAGGAGGGGATACTGATCTTCGTATGTCTGGTCGTATTCCTTCCCTGCTTGCTGCTTGAGCACCGTGACCGACTTCTCAGTGGTCCAGTGCTTGTTGCCATCGATATCCAGCATGCCGACCTTGATGGTGCCCCAGTCATTGCAGCCGTACCAGAACACCTTACCTACTACGCCAACTGCTGCGCAATTGCGTGCTCGGGACTTAGCGATCACCTCGACCAGCTTACCCTTTGTAGGTCGTGCCGACATCTCAACGTCGTTGTACTTCTTGTTAAGCACGATGACCCGGGGATCGATCCCGAACCACTCGTCACGCTCAGCTTCAGTCATATCGTGAAAGTGCTGCCAACACGACCTGCGGTTGTAATCGTAGCGAGTGTTCTCGGGATAGAAGCCCGAGGCTTGCCGTGTTTCCGATGTGCAGGACTTTTCAGGGCAGTCAGCGTAATCGGCGGCCGACCCGTCGAGGATATCCATCGTGTCCCAAGTCACCACCCAGCCGCGGCCGCGGCACCGCTTGCAACCGTTTGCGTCTTCAAAGCGCTGGAGGCCTCGGTCTTTAGCAATCGCATTCAGCTCGTCCTGCCTGTCGCGAAGAGCACACATCTCGCCGCGAAGTGCATCCAACTGCCTTTGAATATCAGTATTCTTAACCATGCCTTGCCTCCGATCGCCGCTATTATATACTCAGCGTTTAGAACTTACACATCAGTGAACGGTGCCTTCGTGATCCAACAACTGAGCTTCAAGGTCTGCGGCCAGTGCCACGATCGTCGCCGCGTCAGTGGGAAGACGGTCAGCGTTTGCCACGAGAAAGTTAGTGAACTCAGCGCCACTCGGGCATTGCTCAGGGCTCACTTCGTTGAGCAGGTCAGTCACCTGCTGGATGAGTAGATTACCTTCTTGGATCAGGTCCATCTTTATCTCCTAGTCTTCATCCTTATTATAACCATCAGCTGCATGTTTTACACAACCTTGAAGGTCAGCGATAATCTGGACTAGGGCATTGATACTCTTCTTGTTGCCGGCAGATATTGCGGCATCTAGCATCCTTTGGTATTCAAAAGCAACTTGTTCGATCTCTGCGGTGGTAAACCTAGAACGCATTACGGATGACACAGGGATCGTCCTCTTCGTTGAGGTTGATGATAACCTCGCCTTGCTCTTCCGAGCTTTCTTGCGCTTCAACGTCATGATCCCTGGGTATACTCTCGTGACGTGGAAGTGGAAGTTCCAGCACGAGTTCTTTGGGTGGGGTGTGACGGGGACGCTGCCGAGGTCTAATAACTTTTCGTTGCTTTAAGGAAGCCAAACCTTTATCCTCCGCGTACATCATACCACGTTAGTAAGTATGTTACACAGAAGATATCCAGCTCGTTTTCTATAGTATCTAGCAAAGCTTTATCTAGTAAGCCTCGACACCGGAGTTCGGCAATTCAGACCAGCCGTTGATCCCACCCTCAAGGTTATAGAGGCGATCAAACCCAAGATGGCTTAGTACTAAGCAAGCGTGGCCACTTCTCCCGCCGCTTCTGCAGTAGAGCAGCAAGTCCTGGTCGCGGGGCAGATCACCAGCAATCTCGTGAATTTCATCGTACTCCTGTTGCAGATCAGTGAAGCCCAACCGCCCAAATGTGGATGCTTCCATGTCATCTCTGACGTCGATCACATACGGTTTCCAGCCTTCATCCATTCGATCTCTGGCTTCTTTAGCCGTGATGTCCAAAATCTCACTCATTAATTTTTTCCAATACAATCACCATCAGTCAACATGCAGTCTTCTGGGACCGCGGTCGCCTTCAAGACCTCCATCACCGACAGTGTCTCTAGGACTTTATCTAAGCTAAGCAAGTGCTTAAGCACATTCTGACCTGCTACGAAACTGCCTTCTGTGATCTTGTCAGCCATGACTTCAGACATCGCCATCTTCTCAGCGACTAGATTAGAGACCATGTCTATCTTGTCCAGATCGCTGCCTCTGCCGAGCAACACTCGCATCAGGATTTTGCGAGTATCGTCACCCAAACCTGATTTCCTCGCGGTCTTTCACTTTGTCTCTAAAGACAATGTTGACTTCTTGAACTGCGACACCGTACTTGATACTGGCCACTTCGCCTCTTCTTTCACCCTGGAGCATCGGGGGATCGATGCTATCTAAAGCTTCAAGCCGCCGCGTTCTCTCTTCAGCTGCAAACCTCACAGCAGCAGAATACTCCAGGAAGTGAGTGATAGGTTGCATGTGGTAGCTGACAGTGTAGTAAGTGATGCCGTTCATTTCTTTAGATCCTCTTGGAGCTTCTTCATCCTCTTGACGTGAGAGCATTCCATCTCCAGTCTGTACATCTCATCGAGATCATCGCGCAAGTCACGCTGGATCCGAGAGCTCCACAGCGCCATCATGCAGAAGCCTACAGTCAAAACTGTCAGAACAATCATCACTACCATAAGTCACCATCGAACGCCATTGAGATGGCGATCGCAAAGAAGAGAAAGCCCAGCATGATCGGGCCGAGTAAAGATTCGTCGTACATCAAGCATAAGTATCAACGTTCTCGCCCAAACCTTTACGTTCAACAGGTCGTTTCTCAGCGTCGACCAGCTTCATGTCGCGTAGTTGATCCCGTGTCACGAACATTTTTGGTCGTGCTCCAGGGTTGGGTACCATCATGTATGCCGCGATCGATTGTGCGAACGGGCATGGTGCTCTAACGTTCACTGCTGACAAACTCCAATGCGAGCAGTTTAGCGACATGCCCAGGTCGAGTTGGTAGGGGATCTAGGACTTGAACCTAGAACCTACTGATTATGAGTCAGTTGCTCTAACCAATTGAGCTAATCCCCCATACCTCATACATTATATTATAATCAGCTTCCCTGAGATTTACACGCATTATATTAGTCATAGCGCGTCAGCTCAGACAATGCATCATGCAAATCTTTTGGCGTCGGCGTCCTCATCCGGCCATCGCCGCCGTATAACTCCCAATAACTATGGTTAACTCGACAGAAATCAAGCTCAAAACCAAGGCCGGGGTACTGGCTCCAAAACTGACACACAGCATACCAGCCGTTTTTCGGGTTGATAACTTGTATACCCCAGGCTTCGGAGCCATTGGGCTGGGCTTCGGGATACCTTGCATAGCCGCCGGAATATGAACTAGATTGTCTTACAGGACGAGCGATCAATCCATGACCGTGCTTCACCACTTCATCTACTACGTTTCCATAGAGTTCATCTGCTACTCGTTCCCTAGATACCTCTTCGATCGTATGCTTGACTTTGCCTTGAAGGGTACGCCGGAAGTCACGCGGGTGGACAATATACTGGGGATCTCTACTATGATTCAGCCGGATCAGCTTTACATACTTAGGGACAATTTGTCCATCCTCGAAGACGACATCGGCACCGCATCTTTCTTCAGAAGACAGCCTAAGCGATAAGTCAAGACACTTGATATCAGTGCCACTAATGAGTCCCGCTTTGTGTGCGAACTGAAACAACTCATCTACTTCTGCAAAATCTTCCTCTAGGTACATAGGGTAAGGTTCCGATTTGTAAAAGGGGTAACTGTGTTCTATGCGGCAACCTAGGCTTTGATACGGCTCCTCGTGCAGATGTGAGTATTTGTTCTGGTCAGTGTTATTCATTGACTAATCCTTTATTTCATGCATTGTATTATAACAACCGCTAAGTGAGCTTACACTTATCTTTTCTTGTAACACGGGATGCCTGCCATGTCGCACAGCATTCGCATCTCCCATTCGTCCATCTTCTGTCGATCTGACTTTGACTTCTTGCGGCAAGCATCACGAGGCTCAGTACGGAACTTCCAGCCCATGCGCCGCATGACTTGCTGCACAACTTGAGGATCTTGGCGGCGGAGATACCTGACAACGTTGTCTGCTTGTCGCTTCTGGACGGATCTGCGGTAGGTAGACTTTGGTTGTCTGGGTTTATTGTAGTACTGCGGTGCCGCAGTTATTGCAAGACTAAGAAGTAGTTCCAGCATCGTGCCCCTCCAGTAGGTCAATGTGCTCAGGGGAGACCATCGTAACGTGCCACTCTCCATCTTGCAAGCGCAAGAACGCAGCACGGTGATGACCCTTCCAGGGCCAATGGTCTTCGCTATGTCCGATTCTAAACTTCACACCGTCAGTTGTGAGCGTGTACTCAGCATCTAGCACACACTTGAAGACACGATCAGCACCTTCAATCGCCCGCATCAGCTTGGTTTGTGGTTTAACTTTCATCCCCAGATCCTTAGTATCTTGTCTTCTCGGATCCACTTGTCGGTAGCCCGGGAAAGGAAGTGCTGCTTGAGCATGTCGGTAGTCATGATTTCAGCGTAACCTCGAAGCACGGCACCCATCTGCCCGAGGTTGCTGTTCCACAGGCCTCGAAACACCGGGCGATCACCCGTGTCCTTGCAGATCTCATAAACCAGAAAGCTTGGCGGCTGATCAGTGCCGTCTTCGAACACGATCAAGTCACCCCGCGCAACCTGAGGTCGTCCCTCTTGGAGCTCGATCACTTGCCCTCAGCCCCGTATTCCGCGATCAACATCTTCTTTACGACCTTCTCCAAGCGCGGATTGACCCGCTTGCCCAGAGGCACTATCTTATGGCGAACGATGGATCTCATATATTGTTCATTGACATTACCCGGGTCATCGCAGAAAGCAACGTCGTGATCCTTGCACCACTTCCTCAGCGTCTTCTTGGGTGTGAGGAGGAAAGGCCGAAGCACCGAACCGTTCGACTCGGGAATGAGTCGAGGTTGACCGTGCATTGCCGTGTAAACCCACCACTCGACCGCGTCGTCCAGGTTGTGACAAGTGAGCACGGGTCCCGTGATAGTGTCGAAGATCCGGTAGCGCTCGTTGCGCCAGAACTCTTCCCAGCTCTCCTCGAGGTCCCGTTGTCGCACGATCTTCTCTACGCGCAAGTTCACCTGGAGACGTTCACACTCAGACCTTACCAGTTCTTCAGCTTCAACTGCGTGCGCTGTGCCGTGATTAACGTGGACAACGTGGAACTGCTTCTTCCCACGCTTGAAGAAGTCCAGGGCCGCCATAGAGTCAGGCCCGCCGGAAACGGCGAGCGTGAACGACCAGGGAAGCTTCCTCGTCAGCTTGATCATTTGAGCGTGATCGCCTGTCCAGTCAGGTAGTTATGCACCATCACGTAGCCGCCTGACTTACGGTAAACCGGCAGGTTCTTCTTGGCCAGATCGTGTGCACTCTGGCGGTCCTTGAAGGACCAGATGCGATGCGGCTTCTGACCTTGCGATACTACGTAGACGTGCCAGGGATAGCTAGGTGAGGCTGCACCCCAATCCCGGTCCCACGGTGTGGGAAGACTATCGCCGCACTTATCCATCAACGCTTTCAGGTCGCGGATCTGGGGTTCTTCTTTATCTTCGATCATCAGATCTCCTTTAGTGATCATACTCTGCCTCTCAGGAATCTACAATGCCAAGGCTCTTTTGTAGCCGTTGGCGTTCTCGGGTGTAACGGGTTGCTGCGCGGGAGTAAGGGTCGCGATAGAACACGCGAAACATGCCCCACTTGCGCAGGAACTTGTCGATCCGCTCCTCCTCGTCGTTCAGTGCGAGCTTATCGATGTCTCGTGCTTTGCGCAGCGCGCGGCTTTCCGGCGTTTCACCCCGCATGAAGTCCGGACCCTCGATCTCCTCGATCTCGTAGTCAAGGCGGTTGATCCGGCGCTCCATCGGTCGGACCTTCCGTCGGTCCCACATTATCCAGATAAGGGTAGTGATGCCGAACCATGCGATCAGGACGTGATAGGCGATCGCGAAAAAGAAAGTCAAGGTCTCTAAAAGTGTCATGTTCTCACCAGTTGATATTGTAAAGTGTTATGAAAGAGAAAGCGTATGCTGCCAAGCAGACCAGAACCATCAAGGAGTGGTTTAGCCAGGTGGGCATCTCAGTCTCCGTCGGGGTATCCAAAGAACGCGGAGGCGATCACCATCGCGAAGCCGAAGCTGAGGAGGCTCACCGCAAGGACATTCATCGCGATCTCAGCAAGCATCATTCCCATGGCTCACCTCCTAGCAGAGTGTCTCGCACTCGTTCGGGCCACTTGCTCACATCGAGTTTCTCGAGTTTTTGAGTGACCCCTTTGTCCACCGCATCTCGATAAGTCTCCCGGGCGACGATCACGCCGATCACACCTAAGAAGGCGAGCCCAAGTCCGGCAGTCACCGCAATGGTAGTGACGTTCACGGCCGCTTCCTTCAGATCATGCAGCATTCTTCTTCTCTTTCTCAGCTTTCATCTTGATCACAGTCTCAGCCGTGTCGAAATGCATGGAAGTTTGCGGCACCAGGACCCAGGATCGTCGGACCAAGCAGGGCTTGGGTTCCGGAGCTTCACCATCGGTCAACACGATCAGCAGATCGTATTTGGTCTTATGCTTGTTGACAAACTCGGTGGGAGCATTGAAGTTCGTACCACCGCACCGCGTGCGGTGAGGCGCGATGCGCTGTCCGCGCCGCCAGGTGGTCAGGCTCTTCTCATCCACTTCGGTATCGAAGTGCACGATGTCGAAGTCAACTCGCTTTGCGAGGGACGCCAGCTCACCGAACAGGAGCTCGAGGGCGTCATTACCCACGGAGCCGGACTGGTCGATCGCGACGAGGACGCGCGCCATCCGTTTGCGTTTCACGCCGGGATGCATGAACCGGTACTTCCGGTTGCGCCGCTTGCGGGAGGTGGTGCGGTCGGAGCTGTGCGCCATGCCGATGGTTTGCCGGAGGATCGCTTTCCAATCCACTTCATTGCTCACCATTGAGCGCAGTTGCTCGCGATGGGCGGAAGGAACCGAGCCCCAGCCGTTTTTGGCGTCAGCTTCCTTCACCGCGTCCCGCAGGATCTCGCGGATCTTGCCCTTGACCAGCTCCTTCTCAGAGTCACTCATGTCACCCCAGCCCTCGTGGTCATCGAAGCTGTATTCCGCTGCGTCGCCTTCGCCGTCCTGGATTTCCTGCATCTTCTGCTGGACGTCCTCGTCCTCCATCAGCCGGCTCATGTACCAGTCAGAGCTCTGGCTCTTGGGAAAGGAGGCGATGGCCGACCAGATCGGGTCGGTGGGATCCGCCTTGGGGTTCAACTTGCCGGGGAACACACAGTCCGTCGGGAGGTTGCTTTCCGGGATCATCGAGTTGATCGCGCAGTCGGTGGCCAGGTTCCACAGCATGTGGGGATCCCGCTTCCTCAGCGTCACGTGGTCGTAGATCAGGTGCATGAACTCGTGGATCAGGACACCGCGCACCTCTTTCTCAGTCATCTCGTTGAAGAAGACCGGGTTCCAGAGCAAGTTAGGTGAACCATCGGTCACACAGACGCCGGCGGTCGGGAGGTCAAGGCTTCTTGACTTGCTGATCCGGCGGCTAATAGCGCTATAAAACGGTTCGTCCCACATGAGCCTAACCAAATGCGGATCAATGTCGAAAGACTTAGCGTCTTCCACCTTTTGAGCATATTCTTCCGCCGAGACCTTAAGCTTGTCCATGTAGTCCTGAACTGCTTTGGGAAGATCGCCGGTTGATTCTTTCTTGGCCATGAAGCCTCCTTCGCCCTTATTATATCTATACTGTTTTAGAGTTACACCGGTTCGAACAGGTGTTCCAACTTGCCCTTGGTGATCAAAGCAACCTGACCGCCGATGAGCAACTTGATCTTGGGTACCATCATCGCGATACCTGACTTATTGCGCCGATCGCGCCTGCGGACACGTTCCGTGCCGACAATCATCGCAACCGCATGCAACTCGCCTGAGTGACCATTGAGAATCTTAAACTCCTTCTTAGGATCTTCCCAACGCGTGTGCACTTCAAGTAAGCCGTGATCCTCTCTATGCGGTTCTCTAAGCGCTTCCAGGTGCATCTTGGGTTTGATAAGATCGCCAATCTGCATGTTTCCTCCTTGCGCCTATATTATAACCCTGGGCTTTCCGAGTTACACTGTTTTAGCCACTCATTGGGCATCATCATCCTCCTACCGTTCACATGAACCTCCGAGTAGTAGGGGGAGGGAATACGTGTGATCGTGCCCTGCTGAGATGTATCCTTTACTAGGACCAAGTCTCCGGGCACGAAGGGAGAACCCGAGGGTTCGGAGGAAATGTTCTGAGGAATCTCGCCCTCGGGTTCTCCAACGTGTCGCATCTTAGCTGTTCGTTTCACCGATCACTTCGAGTAGGAGCTGAGAGCATTGCTTGTGAAGCTTCTGGGCGTTCTTGAAGTTGCGGTCCGTGAGCTTGGTCCACATTGCGATCACCAACTCGCCGGGAAGTTCCTTCATGAACTTGAACGCGTTGTCAACCTGCTTTTGGGTCCAGTCACCGTTTTCCGAGTGGTCAACCACCTTCTCGAGAACACCGTTGAGTTGCTCCTGCGGAGCTGCTTTCACCTTAGCCTTGACCTTATTGCCCCACTTGTCCAGGATGTCCTCCGCCGAGATCTGGCGATCGAACTTCTTGACGAACTCCGTGTAGGCGATCGAAGCTTCCGCACCGACCAAGCCGAGGCAGAGCGGGTAGAAGAGCGGATCCTCGGGCTTGTCCACCACTTTGGCATTGACCAGAGCGTGATTGACGCGTTCCCAAGAGCGACGAGAGGGAGTGATGCGATCTGCTTCAACATTCTCGCGGCATTCCAAGTGTTGTGGATTCTGCCGAATGAACTCGCAGAGTGCACCGTCCAGGCGTTCCTTAGCCCACTCGAGCCAATCCTCGGTGGTGGGTTCCAGATCCGCGATGAAGAAGCGGTCACGAAGTGCCGGATCCATCTCATTCACCTGGTATTCCGCCGAGGCATTGACTGCCGCGAAGATGCGGGAGTCCGGGTGGATCTTGACGCCGGCGATCTCGCGATCGAGAACCAGCTGGAAGGCAGCCTGCATCACCTCGGGGGTGGCGCGGTTGATCTCATCCAAGAAGATGACGTGAGGGGTCTCAACGCACTCAAGAAGCCAGCGCGGAGGACGGAACTCGGTTGCCTTACGACCGCCGACCTCGAAGGTGTCATCGTCGTCCAGCACACCGATCATGTCACCGTCGGTCATCTGCGACAGCCGGCGTTCCATCATGGGAAGACCGAAGTGATCTGCCAGCTGATAGACGCATTGGCTCTTGCCGATACCGTGCGGGCCACGGATCATGACCGTGATGTCCTTGGGAAGTGCCTTTGACACATTTACGAAAGTTTTGAAGTCCATCTTGTTTCCTCTTTTCCTCGATGGTTACATGTATATTATATCTAGCCCTCTTGGGCTTTACACAAAATAGTAGCATGGGACGCCAGCCACGCAGCCGGGATTCTTTGCACCTCGGTGTCAAAGTCACGGTGCGGGTGCCACATGACTTTCACTGAACAATAGCGATCGTCGTCGCCGTTGATCCGCAAGATGGTGCCTTTGCGTCCTCGCCACTTTGCCGGAGATCCTAAGCACTGGACAACATCACCGGGCCTCACTTACCACCTCCAGCATGTTGACCGGACATTTCGTAGTCCAGTCGCCGCCGTTTCGAAAGCTCTGGATGTTTACCATCTTTACATAGCCTTCCAAGCCAAAGCGGTCAATAGTGATGTAGGGCTCACTGATCACTATGCTGACAATGCCGACGTTCGGGCATCCGGGTTTTCCTCTTACCATGTCACCTGGCTTCATCTAATCTAAGTCCCAATCTGCATCCCACTTGTTTTCATCTTTTACCGGTGGGTTTTTGATATCACGCAATGTCCAAACTACAGAGTATCCTGTTGGCAAACCGAGCAAGATAGCAAAGATCAAACCTCCTGCCCATGGGTGAATATTCGTGATCCCGTTAACAATGCTGAAAACTGCATCAAGGAAATCACTCAACGCTTCCACCGTGGGTCAACATCCCGTACTTTTTTGCCGGCTCTGAAAAGCTGAAACTCATGCGGTAGGTTGTGAATGTTCGTGACCAGATATCCTATTTCCTCGCGATAGTAAGTGGGTATGTAGTCCGGATTGCTCCACATCACTTGCACTGTATTACTGCCGTTGAGTTTGCCCCGGCTTCGGATTGTGCCGACATAACCGTCCTCGTGGGGCTGGAGATAACGAGGATACACCACAATCATGTCGCCGACCTGTGGATACCAGCTGTTCTGCTCTGCTAAACTAGCCATCTTCTACTAACTCCAGGTGTTCGGCTGCGACATAGCAGAATGTTTGATCCTTCCGCAGCAGCTTGAAAAACTCGTTCAAGTCGCCCACCACCAAAAAGGGAACTTCTTTCTCCGCGTCCCGCGCAAACCAAGTCGTCGTCCTGTCGTCTATCGACGACCTAGCAATGCGCACCAGATCCCCGACCTTGATCTCACTCATCGTCGGATCCGCTCTTGCGCCTAAACTTGCTTCTTAACCAGGCACCGATAAAAGGAATGGATCCTAGCAAAGCTAGAAGGATGTTCCACTCTCCATGACAGTTTGAAATATGCTCAATCACTTATCACCGTCACATCCCACCCGAGGAAATCCCGGATCTGGCCGTCGACAAGAACTTTGCAGAGCATACCGTTGATGTGACCCTTTTCCTTGTAAATGCCTTGCCTCATGTCCACGCTTACCACCTGTCCTACTCGCCCCGGGAACTTCGTCCAGTTGGCGCATTTGACCAGTTCACCCACCTTAGGGTGAGGGTTCCAGGTGATGTCATCAGGATACGGCACTGATTATCTTCTCCACTCGGTGAACCGAGCAACTGCCGGGTGAGGTATCGTCGCAGTAGAACACTTCCACGTGAGGTGGAATGTCATGATACTGGAGTGACACAGCACCGAAATCTTTTGGTAGCTCGCTGAACTTTGAGCCGCGGATCTTGGTCACGATAGCGTAGTGACCTGACTTCATAAGTACAAGATCACCTGGCTTAACGTTGCAGTGCCGAAGCTCCTTGTCCCACGGAGGGAGTTCGAACTCACCCACTTACCACCTCCAGTTCTCTGACTAGATGAAATGCGACTGCTGCCACCTCGCCGTAGAGAGCAGCAGCAGAAGTCCAGTAAACTCGGCACCACAGCTTTGAGTCGCAGGTATCACTGATGCCGTAAGCAGTCACGATGCCGTAGTAGTCGGAGCGGTGCCCGATAGCTGTAACGATATCACCGGGTTTGGGCTTAGTCGACTTTTTCAAAGTTACCTTCAATCTCTGCGAAGTACACCTTGCGACCTGACAGTAGAATAGTGTGCATCCCGATCTTGGGCTTGCCTAAGTAGATGCCTGGCATGCCAGCGTGCAAGCGGAAAGTGTGTGCTGGATTGTCCACGATGCGAACCAAATCACCCTTTTGCATTGAGCACCTCGCAAGTTTGTTCGATCTGTCGACCGAGCCTAATAAAGCGACCAGATGCAAAAGCAAGCCAGCCGTATTCCAAGTAGTCCTGACGTGGGACCTTCGCGATAAGGACCGCGGTCGGGTTAGTGAGGTCGAAGTGTCGGTGTGTACCGTTTGGTAAAAGAATCATGTCACCGACCTGCACTGACCACCTCCAGAAAAATCGCGCGGACTTCTTCTTGCTTAACCAGTGATCCAGAACCCAGCCACATAACACATACAACCTGGCAAACGCCATCTAAGTGGGCTCCGGTTGGCGGGTAATCGTGAGCAATAATACCCAGGGTGTTTTCAGGTATGCCGGCGCCTTTGTAAGCGCCTGGCCAATCACGCCAAACTTCTTCATCTAACTTTCTTACCAAATCACCTGGCTTCATTGACCACCTCCAAAGAATACTCACAAAACGACCGGGGCTTATTAGCACCGAAAGCTACGATAACTTTCGAGCCGAGGTATTCGTCTCCAGCGGGTCGCCAAACGCGTTCAACCGATACGATGATCCCGACAAGATTCTTCAAAGCGTGGTATGAAGTGTGATCGGGTTCGACGAACCTCACAATGTCACCCTGCTTCACTAAGCACCTCCAGCTCGTCCGTAGAGACAATGTGGCTGTCGCCGTCCTGCCAGAGCACCTTTACTCCGGTTTCCTGACCTTCGATCTCCTCGCCCCACATGTTGTAGCCTGTGCTGAGGATGATGCCCGTTTCCGGATTGCCGTTGATCTCGTGGTCAATGCTCTTTACAAAATCGCCAGGTTTCATGTTGCCTCTCAATCGCTTATATTATAACCACCCCGTTTGAGAGTTACACGATTTCTGCATGGGCGCTTATTCTGAAAGATCTTCGAACGGGTTACCGAGAAAGAAAGGATTCTCGCCGGCGGAGTGATCTGTAATGTCAATCACTTCTTTTATGCGCTTAGGAAACATGTCCTTTAGCGACTCTGTGATTCCCATCGCTAGCGTCATAGACGAAGCTCCGCAACCTTGACATCCGCCCATCATTCGAAGTTTGAGTGCACCTGTGTCACCGTCGTAGTGATCAATTTCCAGCCAGCCGCCGTGATTTTCCAAGTAAGGGTCGATGGTAAGCTCGACATGCTCCTTAAGCTCGGCCATGAATGATTCATACTCTTCGTGGTTCATGTTCTAAAAGCTCCTTGTTTTCATTCTTACTTATCATTTTCATAGTGAACAAGCCCGACAGCATCCAAATCAAAACCTGCGCTAGTGGGAAGACCTGATGCTGAGACATCTTCTATTTTAATATAACGAATTTTTTCTAATCCCAAGTCCTCGAGATCGAACGCGTCTCCTCCCGATTCTCGGGGATCTAAAGGCACCATTTGAAGAGGGTCAAAGCTTCGAGTGGGAGTCCATCCTGCACATCCAGGGTATCTCCCAGCCATCTCACCAGAACTATCGCACTCAAAAGTGTGCCAATCTTCACCGTCTTCGCTGACTGATACTTTTGCCGGCTCCGCGTAAACAGCTTCAGGATTGCCTCCCTCCCAAAACGGATTCTCGAACACCACAAAATCAGGACCGTCGCCGTTAACGCACGTGTTTTCTGCAAATCCGAGAACAATAGATCCACCGACTCCCAAGCTTAGTACGTGAGCACTTCCTGCACTTTCTCCGGCGCCTTCCGGAGGGCCAAGCACAATGTCTGGATAGTGATCGCTTCCAAATCCTGCAAACGGACCAGGAGAAAACTCAATCACTTCTTTAGCATACGGGAGCTCTTTTATAAGCGCGTCACGAAGCGAAGGATCACAGTGAAGATCTTGACAAATTTCTATTGATTCTCCGCACCCAGAAAGCGCTAAGAATACTACGACATTTAAAAATCTTGAAAACATGATGATGACCCTGTTAATTTTCTAATCATTGTCAGACAATAGAACTAGTTCGTCTTTGTCAAAATTGTACATCCTGCCGCCTAACATGACGGTATACGGTATCAGCTCCATCCTGTTCATGTGAGCCTCGACCAAAATGCCGACCCTGCCGTTGAGCATACTGTTGTGACACTTAACACGATACATTGCACCGATCTTCACTCTTCCTCCTCCTCTGGGTCTGGACGAGGAGGGATCGGTAGCCTGCATGGGCAAGCTCTGACATCTACTTCCCAGATATTCATCCACCAGCAACCTTCTTCTTCTGCCGGAATGGAGTAAAGATTGATGTCTCCATTGAACAAGTAGAGATCCGGATCTTTAAACTCCCACTCCCAATCGTCCTTGTGCGTCTGCTCTTCCTCGCCCTCATCGAAAACCCAGACTGTGTGTGTCGACGTTTCCAAGATGAAGCAGCTGTCGGCAAAGTAGTCGTCCAGCTGCAGCCACTGATCTGAATACGGTGTTGTTGGCGTATCGATAATGGGCCTGGGTGTGCAAGAAATAAAAGCCAGACACAGTAGACATCTAAGCATTTCTGTAAGGTGCTTCGGGTAGATTACGCATCACTTAATCATCTTCGATATCTTTTAACAGTTCATCTGCGATCTCGCGCCAGTACCACATCAGTTTCAGAGACTCAGGATATCCAGCATGCTTCTCGATTATACTGTACTGGCCGATTAGGCGTAGTTCGTACTCTATGTCTTCCTTGAACAGATACTTGCTTCGACTAGACAAAAAATCTTCAGCGTCTTTCCTGGAGTTCTCCAGTAACTTCTTCTGCTTTTTATTAAGCTTCATCTTTAGGCTTGGGCTTGTATTCGAATCTAAACAAAGGGTAGTAATCGTCGTTCCATTCCGTGCCGAAGGTGAGCCAAACGTGTCCATCCTCGATATCAACGATCTCGTAGCCGTGCATTTTCTCGATATCATCCTTGTCACGCTTTTCATCTGTCAGCTTTTTCATTTGGACACGGGCTATGGGCTTCTCATATAAGTTGTAGTCACGAGTTGATCTTGCTACTACACCAGCCATGTGAGAACGAAGACCATCATCCGGGTCCATCAGCACTTCGAACACCACACCGTCGACCATGAAAGCGCAGGACTCTGCTCCGTGAAAATCTAGATCGATTCCAACTAGAGTCTCTAGCCACTGTCCCCCAAAGTGAATCTCGTTATCTCGTACGATTCTTGTGGTACCGGGATCAGCACCAATCCACTCATCAAGTTCAGCGTAACGCTCAGGAACATAAGTAAACTTTCCTGACTTCAATACAGGTGACACTATGGTTCCGTTTTAACCGGCACAGTGCAAAGTAAGGCGAGTCCACGGAAATCCACCACATCCGCCCTCCTCAGGATTAGAGCTGTCAAACTCGATCTGGTCAAAATCAATCATTTCAATAGCGTCAAAACCGGTGCCAGCCCAGCACATGTAGAAAGTACCGTCGACAGGCTCAGTCCAAACAATAAGGTTGAACTTCAAGGGATCCCATTCGGCATCTTCCGGGTTTTGTGTGATGGCGTGGTTGTCTTCGTTGGAATATGACATAATCTCATAAGAGGAATCGTATGACTCTCCCACAGATCGCCAACTATCCTCGCTGACAGTTTGCGTGTCACCGAAATTACTGCAATACTCACCTGCGATCTCGATGGTATTGGGAGCGAGAGCTCCTTGATTATCATCTTGTGTATCTTCTTGCGTGCCACAAGCAACAAGCCCTAGAAAACAAACCGCCGTCAAACTATTCTTAATCATTTTTTCTCCTTCTGTGTATTGAAAATGTTAAGATAATCTTAATTTATACTTGTTCTGGGGTTTGTATATGACAAAAGATTATTTCTTTTTTCTTCCAGATTTGATCCACGCCAAGGTGCGTGCCTTACACTTCTTTTCCTCGTAACCTGCCATAATGCAGAAATCCTGCAGTGGCTTGACAACCTGACTGAAGCACATTGCTCGTTGCAAGATCTTGTTGTGCGGCGTAGGAGGAGTGTTAGACTTTCCAAAGAGCGCCTGAGAGCGGGTCATAAACACTGGGCAGTGGATCTGCGTGCTTGGGCTCGCTTGATTGACCACATTGGTGTTGATCGCTGATGCTAAAAGTAGTGCTAACATTCTTCTGCTCCATCCTTCCAGCGATGGTTGCATAACATGCAGTTCCAAGCTGAGCGTGTGTTCTTCTTAGTATCCCAGATCTGCATCACAGAGTAGAGCACAGGATCATCCGGGTCTACGTTAAACTGGCGTAGTTCGTTCTTCTTGAGCTTGACATTCTCGATGCGAAGGCTTTTCTTGCAGCTCGGGCAAGTTTCGGGCCACTTCTCAAAGAGAATGCCGGCGGCGTTGCGGATCATCATTTTCTTACTCATCGAGGATATCATCATTGCCGGGGTGCATGCGCCAGCGGCGGCCTGCGAAGTTCGTCTGCTCAACATCGCTGTTGTACCTTCGGCGAGACACCTCGATCACAGACACCGTGTTTGGATTGCGCCGTGTGACGCGAGCGATGACGTGATCGATACCCCAGGGGTAGTTACCGTCTTCATCGTGGTGAGAAGCATTAGGATGGAACTTGACCAGCTGCCCGATCTCGAAACCCTTGATGCGGTCGACGCGGGCTTTCTCACGAGCGATGCGTTCTTCCCTATAGGCGTTCTGGCGCCAAACAGTGACCTGCTGCTTTTGCTTGCGAGGAAGAGCTTCGAGAGCATCAAAGATCTTATGAAGCGGACCGGTGACCTTCGGGTTGCACATCGACTGCACTTCGTCCAGATGCTGGAGGATCGTGGCAAAAGCGCTGTTCACCTCATCAGGCAAACCCTGAGTAGTATAGTGTAGCGGATGCCACCGATCGTAGTTTTCTTCAGACATCTTTATCTCCTCTTCGCCCTTATTCTATCAGGCCAGCTTTAGAGTTACACACGTTTTCGATGACGCTCCCAGCGCTTCACAATGGAGTTCTGCTGCTTAGTGAGATCGTCGTACTTCCACTTCGGCACGATCAGATATCCATCGATTCCCAGTGCCTCTTTCCGAGCACGGGCAGAGTCGTAGTCGTCGAAGTCGTCGATAACATCCAGCGGACCTGATGGGATAGATACCAGCAGCCACTCGCCTTCAAACGAGGAAGCGTACGTGCTAATGCGATCTTTACAGTGAACGGGATTTAGCTTAGACACCGAACTGGTCCTTCATTAGATCGTCCAGAGTCTTATCTAGGCGCTGTGCTAGACTTCTCATTTCTACTTGTATTACCATTAGTGAAGCTGTTGATGTAGCATCGTCGAGCTCTCTTGAGAGATCTTCGCACTTTTGTGCCCACTTAGAAGAGTCACCTAGTAGACCACTAGCTTCCTGAAAAGCGTGCATGGTCTTGTCCATGAGAGTTGCAAACTTCTTGCCTTTCACGGCACCTCCGCGTGTTATGTGTTATCAGATGTATTATAACTTTTGGTTTTGAGATTTACACAGGATCTAGGCTGTCTAGCTTCTGCAAGATATCCTGAACTCTCTGGATTCCAGCTTGGATCTCAATGATTCGATCTTGCTTGTTTCCTCGAACATATTTCTTATCAGTTCGATTCAGCCTAGTTTTCTCTGAGACAAGTCTTTCGTACTCCTCGTACGCTAAAACAATCAGTAACTTACGTTCGCTCGAATCAAACATCTTTCTACCTCAAAACATAGCACGTGACACCGCCATCGCCGGGATCACCGTCCATCCACGATCGGCTGCCTGGATACGCTTGAATCGCGTTATCAAGCGGCATAACCATGTCGACTTCGGAGTACTCGGTCACCTTGTCTATAACTATGGGAGCATTTGGATTTAGGGTCTCTAGCTGCTTAATCAGTTCACTGACTGTCAATGTCGTCTGCTTTCATTAGTCTGTTTCCGCATAGCGGGCAATGGTAGAGATCTTTCATTTCAGGAAATTCTCGTTTAAAATTACACTTCTGGAGCCTTCCGTTGTTGTGCGGACCATCTGTGGTGCACTTATACATCACTATCTGATTGGCGCTCTTTGTCACGTGCTTTTTCTCTTTCTGGAACTTCTTTTCTTTTGTGTGCTCTGAGGGCTTTTAACAGCCTTACTCTTTGTAATGGCGTCAGCCGCCGCTTCCGCCGCGCTCGACGGTTCTTTTTTCTTCGAGCTTGAAAGTATTTCTTGAGTACGGCGTGAACTACGAGAAGAGGTAGAGGAACCAGAATCAGAATTAAGACCACTCTTTTCGGAGGGAGCGGGAAGGAACGGAGCCACTTCTTCAGTAGAACCCACTGGCTGCTTAAATCTTCCAAGAGCTTCGACTGCTTCTTCATAAGTAGTAACCCCTTCCCGCTCAAAGAATTTTTTAAGCGGCATTCTTAAACGTGACTCAGCAAGAAATTTCCAATGAACCTTCATTGTCTAATTAACACTCCCTCAGAATCAAGATCACTCATCATATCGGCGACGCCTGATTGAAAACTGGGTGAACGTGCAACGCTATCTGCTTTTTCGAGACTTATTTCTTCTCCGGTTGTTTGCAAAACCTCTTGCGCAATAGACCTCATTGCGCTGAGAAGAACGTTTCTTGCAGTAGCATGATTCATCTTGTAACCGTTGCTTGTCATTACGTCAGAAATTGCTCTATAATCCATTCCGTCCTTCACGGTTGCATAACCCTGTGACATCTTGTGACCTTTTGGCATTGACATAGATTTCTCCTATAACTATTTTATTGCTGTATATTTAGATGATTTAGCATATTCAAGACCAATTCAGGGTCTCGGTATCTAGATATCTCAAGTGCCTCAGCGATGCACTCAAGATTTTCCCATCCATAAAAAGACTTTCTTAAAGCTCCGACAACAATCGATGCTTCAAGCATGTCGTGTCCTGAGACAACGTGCAACCTTGACCCTTTATCGATAATCTTGGAGATGAAATCCATTGCGCGATGTATTTGGTCGGGCCCTTCGGGTCCTGCTCCCATCAAGTCTAAAGGAAAATGGGTGCACTCCATGCTTTCTCCCTTAATGGCAGAAACGACTTCAGGTGTAATAAATCCGCCCGATAGAGTCATGACTTTTCGAAAGCCGTGATCTTTTAGGAACTGGATGTTTTCTCGGCGCAGAGGACCGCTAATGGTTAGCTTTGCATCGATATTATCAATGACCCTAAATTTATTAGGAACCCTCATCACTATCTCTCCAAATACGCGTGCTTTTTAGCATCAAGATTGTAGTCTTCAGAATCTGGATCTCCAATACCAAACCTGAGCCTGATGACTGCTTGTTCACGATAAGACAATTTTGTCAAAGCTTTTAGAATGACACTTCGCATTTGATTTTGGCAAATGAGATCTTCTGGACTTGTCGACCATATATCTTCTATTGTACTGCCGAGTGTGCCACCAGCGTCGTTTCGATATCTCGGTTCATCAAGAGACAGCGTGAAAGCGGGCGCATTCGAAGCACTCTCAACAGAGCTCAAAGTAACACCTAAGATCTCTGCTAGTTCGTCATCTGTGGGATTGCAACCAAACTCTTCTTTGTATTCTTGTCGCGCGGCATAAATCTTTGCAGACAGTCCTTGTGCATGTGACGGAATCCGAATACTCCTACTGTGCATCTGGATATGTCGACCAACAGACTGACGGATCCACCAGTGTGCATAAGTTGAGAATCGAAATCCTTTTGTGGGGTCGAACTTCTCAACAGCTTTCATTAATCCGATGTTTGCTTCCTGAATCAGGTCTTCGAGATCTGTCCCTTTGCGATGCATCTTCTTTGCAACTGACACTGCCAATCTCAAGTTTTTCTGGATAAGAGTATCCCGAGCTCGGGCGTCACCCTTTAGAGATCGTGTTGCAAGTTCAACCTCTTGCTCACGGGTTAGTAGTTTGCCCTTGCCAATCTCTTTGAGATATCGACCGAGCCCGGTTTTGCTTTTAGCTTTTGCGTTTGCCACGCTAGCTCCTTACTGAATGTCGATTTTACGACTACGCTGAATGTTCTCAAGATTCACAGCGACTGTGAGAATACCGTTCTCATATCGTGCGGCGATGTTCTCAGTGTCTGCACCTTGAGGCAGCGTAAAACTTCGACTAAACGTAGTAGTAAAGAACTCTTGGCGCGCGAACTCTCGATCTGCGTTGTCATTCTCCCCTGAGATAGTGAGAGTATTGCCTTCAGCAGTGATGCTCAGATCTCCTCGACTAAAACCCGGGACCGACACTTCAAAGATGATATCATTTTCACTTCGAGAAATGTTGGTTGGGGCGGCGAACCTGCGTCGACTCGGTGTGCGGTCGAACAGATTCGTTGCAACCGTGTCATTGAAGAACGGGTCGCTGAAGAACGTCTCGATCAGACTGTTAGGGTTGTATTTTGCGATTGCCATAATATTTCCTCTCTTTTTCTATGGCCGCTCGAACTCGAGCGCATTTTCATTATTTTGAGATTCAACTGACACGCGGGCGTGACCGAAGCGACGACGCAACTCAAGCTCGCGCTGGATGTAGCAAATCTCCTCTTCAAGGGCACGTGTGGCGTCGGTGCCTCGTTTCTGCTTTCCTACCCTGGTTTCCAGGCGGCGCGCTGCTGTACGCAGTTCACCATCAGACATACCCTTTAGGGCTTCTTCACTCAGCTTCTTCATGGAATCTCCCTTCATTTTTCGGATTGACCTCCGAAGTGAGCTTTTAGTGCGTTGATCTTCTCTTCGGCTTCAGCCATTAATGCTGTGTGCTTATCGACTTCTTCAAGCAGATTGCTATGTTCGCCGATGCCGACAGAGTTGTTCAGATAGATTTCAATAGTAGCCTTAGCT
>WLWG01001165.1_pt1 | contig 24608 bp, 25 predicted proteins | sample 6712871 | NCBI WGS metagenome assembly WLWG01 (sample SAMN12718693, study PRJNA515312) | sponge metagenome | isolation source: marine sponge | host: Mycale hentscheli | place: New Zealand: South Island, Marlborough, Capsize Point | collected 2003-05-01
TATTGCTACAATGAGCATCAATACTTTATAAAATTCTGATTTATCTAGCTTTGCATCTAGCTTATCTTCTATTTTGTCTAGTCGTTCAATAACCATATTGAGAAGTTCCTTTTGGGTATAGCCATTGTTGTTTGACATTTATGGTAAATCCTCATGCGACATCCAGTCCCATTCTTTATCATAAGAATTATCGTAGTCCCACTTACTTAATCTTTTAAGATAAGAACTAATTTCTTTTAAAAAATACCCTAGTAAAAATCCAATTATAAAATCCATGAGGACTATTATAACAGATTATTTATGCAGGTTTTGGATTGTCTAATTTAACTGTAGCTATGTGGTCTTTCCATGTAGTTGTACCATTGACTGCATCCCAGTATTGCATATCTAACTGGTCAGCAATAGAACCATAAGCTTCTTGTCTAGCTTGTACATAACCAAACTGTTGTGTATCCCATTTGCTATTAGCCAAGTCTGTTACAGCTTGTGCATAATCAGCATCAGTAAACTCTAGTCTTTCGTTATTAACTTGCTTGTACATTGGCTTAGCAGCTTCTATCTCTGCTGTAGCTTCAGTTGTTAGTTCTTCTAATGTTGCCATAATATTCTCCTATATTAACATACTTTATTTATAATTACTTCTTTAAACCATATAATGTGAATGTTGAGCCACTTGCAAAGTTATCTGAACTTTCTAAAGTAAAATTTACTCCATCACTTGCACTAGCAACTGTGTGAACTATTCCACCTTGAAATCCTATAAGCTCTGGTGTTAAATCTAAAAAATTACTTTCTACTGTTGCAAAACTGTACTCACTTGCATTGTTGAAGTTAAATAAATATAAAACTGCATTTATTTTTTCTCCTGTATTGTTACCTAAAGCAAATCCAAAAATTCCAGAAGTTGCATTAGTCCCTGAAGTGTTAAAAAATCCAGATGCCGTTCTAAGTGACTTACCTGCTCTATCATAGTTTGCAGTACTATCAGCAGTCCCACTTTTTGTCACTCTATAAAGCAAATCTATATTATCTGATGTAGGTTGAACATTATGCAATACAACTTGATACACATCATAAGTGCTATCAATCCCAAAAAGTGAAACTGAAGCTACTGCTGATGTAACTATTTCTTCATCTATTTTTATTAAGCTACCTGACATTATTTAACTCCATATACTGAAACATTAACTGGTGTAAAGTGTTGGTTAGCTTGTAATCTTATGCCATGAGCAACTGTTGCATCTTTTTGCACAAAAATAGATTTACCACCATACAAAGACATTCCTTGCATTAATGCAAATTTATAATTACTTGTAAAAGGATTAAAAAAGACAAACTTCATAGCAAAATCTTTATCAGTACCACCTGTATATATTCCTCTAGGATTTGAATTAGTATCTCTAATTTCATCGTAAGAACTACTCGGTATCATTCTCATGGTTGCTTGGTCACAAGTGTTTGAAAAAGGATTTCCACTACTATCTAAATATCTCCAACTTAAATCTCCTACATTTTGTGAGCCATTTCCTGTCCAATACATTTCATAAACATCATATTTATCACTGAAACAATTTGTTAATTCTAATGCTGTAACATTGTCTGCACTAGCTGTTGTTATAAATTCTAAATTAGTAGCCATTATGAATATTCCTTTATGCCATATAGGGATATATCAAAAGAAGTCCAATTAGCACCAGAACTATCTTTTATTCTTATTCCATCTACTGTACTAGCTTGTGTTAAAACTCCACTACCAAACTGCATTTGTGGTGTTCCAACATCATCTTTAAACATTGTTCCTGTAACAAAAGTATATTTTGAACTATCCCCTGCATTGTATATGTATAGATAAAAATTAGAAGTTACATCTCCTGTTGCAGTATAAAAACTAAAAACTGTATCATCTGCTGTGCTTTTACTTTCACCAAAACTACCTGTTACATTTCCATATTGCCAAGCCCTTTGATAAACATTTGCAGTTTCTAAAACTCCACTTTCATAAAACTGTATTAATCCCTGACTACTACCACTTGCAGTAACACCTAGATTATTGACAGTTAATAAATGAACATTATATGTGCTTTCTTGTATTGAAGTAAAATCTATATTTGCTACTGCACCTGAATATGTTTGAGTTTCAATTAATTCTAATTGTCCATAGTTAGTGTATTTATCTGCTCTTGTTAAATCATAAATATCTTTAGGTTTAAATATCCCTTTATTATTTCCAAAACTTTGTTCTGGTGTTTCTGGTATGTATCCATATTCACTCATTAGCTACCTACCTGTTTGTAAAGGGTAAAAGTACCACTTGTTAAATTACCACTTTGCATAAAGAATTTTATTCCTGTTGTTATCTGTGTGGCTTTTAAACAAGCACCACCTTGATAACCTGCAACAGATTGACCATTATAAAAATGACTTCCTTTGTGTGTTGCATAAGTATATTGGTCACTTAGTCCTGCATTTATAATTTCAATTATACCATTAACACTTTGAACAGTTGTACCTACAACAACGCCTGTGAAGTTAACTGAATCTTGATTTAAAGGTGCTGTGGTATCTGAGTCTGAACTTGCTTGTAGCCTTCTACTTGTTTGGTCATAATTTGAGCCACTATGTTGAATACCACTTCCAGTAGTAAACCTGTAACGTATTCCAGTTGCACTAGAACATAAAATATTGTTAAAAGCAACTATGTATCTATTGTCTGTTGGATTTTCGTCATAAATTGTAACACTAGATACTGCACTTGTTATTGTATTAGTGGCTACTTGTACTAATTGTCCTGCCATTAGTTAACACCTAACCCATATACTTTGATACGTGCATTATCAACACCTCTACCTGATACAGATGAATAAAGTTGAAAACCTGTTATTGATGAAGTTTGAGGTAAAACATTTATTTGCTTTCCATTCATAAGAACGTGTGGTGCGTCATCCCAACAACTATGTTCGTTTGCCATAAATGTATAACTACTAGACAAAAAAGGATTAAATATATACATAGTCATAGCACCAGCTTCGGGGCTTGTAGTAATAGTGTATTGTGAGTTTGTATTGCTAGTTGACCTGAATTGACCAAAAACACCGTCTGACCTCATTTGCCAAAAAGCATAAGCATAAATACCAGAAGTAATAACACTACCTGAACTATTAATATATCTCAAATAAAACCAAGCGTCAGCAGAGCCACCTCTAACAAAATTTGTTACTTCTATTTGATATATATCAAAATCTGCTGAAAAGACATCAGTAATATTTATTTGCTCTACACCTGTACCTGTAGTCGTATCACTAATTAATCTTAAATTACTCATAATTGTTTTATTCCATAAAGCCGTATAGTAAAATCTGCATAATTGCCTGTATTTTTCATAACCCTAATGCCGTCAACAGTACTTGCCTGTGGTAAATTTGCACCACCAAAAGATTGCATAGGCAGACCATTACTAGACAATCCCATAAATGACCCTGTCATTAAACTATATAAAGATGAATTACCTAAATTATAAAAAAACGCACTTCCTACTGCTTGTTCGCCAGTAGCAGTTCCCGTTCCAAAAAGATAATTTATTGCACTAGCAGACTGCGACCTGCGTTCATAAGCCTCTAATCCCGAAATAGCTGATGTTGTTTGACTAGATTGAAAATAAACACTTTCACTTTCTAAAACACCACTTTCAAAAAACCTAAAATTCAAAACATCTTGATTATCTACTGCTGTTTGCATATTACTAAAAGTCATATAGTGTACATCAAAAATATCTTCTTTTATATTTAAAAAATCTACAAAAGATACTGAACTTGAATAAGTTTGTTCTTCAATAAGTTCTAATGAGCCACCCCAACTACCATCTTTAGTAAGTTGTAGTATTTCACTAGGTGTATATAAACCTGTATTCTTTTTTACATCATTCGGTTGTGTGCCTATGTAGGGCATATTGACCCCTAAGCTTGTCTAAGAAATGATACATTGTATTCAGCACTTGAAGCTGCTGAACATAGTCCTTGTAATACATCACCTGTTTCTAATGATATCTTTGTTGTAATTTCTATTGTTGTGCCAAAAGGTAGTGATACATCATTAAGAATGTGAGTTAAACTTCCACCTGATTTAGTCACACTTAAATCTATTGTAACATCTGAACTTGAACCACTAACATTAGATACTAAAATACCAATAACTGTTTCAGTAGTAGAAGCGGGAACAGCATCAATAATATCTGCTGCTGATGTTCCTAATACTCCTTGTACTGAATGTAGTGTATCTGCCATTTATATCTCCAAATTGTTAATCTCCCATAACTATAGCATAAGCTTGCGAACTATTGCTACTTGTTATAAAAAAACTATCCATTACTATTCTAAAAGTTGTTGATAAACTTCCACCGCTTGCAGGTTTAAAACCATCAGGAAAAGAAGAAATTAATTTTGCACCTGCTACACCTGATTCAAGTACATTAGCAACCTTACCTTCTTTAAGTGTTAACAGTATACCCATTAACTAAGTGCCAGTACTAAACCTAAACTAACTCCTGTAGGTAACGCTGCAATTTGTGCATCTGTATACGCCTTAATACTTTCTGAGCTAGCTACTTTATTAGCTGCAGGACTTGCAAAACTATCGTCATCTTGCAATAAAGAAGTTTGTATTGCACCATCAGCAGTAACTTTAACTGCATCAACTCTGTCATTAACATCTTCTATTTGTTGATGTACAACAGCCATACGTACAGTTGTTCCTACTTGATGATTAGGTGGTGTACCACTATATCTATTTTCAATATCTCTATCAACAGTTGTAAAGTTTGTAGATGTAGAAGCTTTAACTATAACAACTTCTCTAGTACCAGAGTTATCTGGGTCTATTACTAAATAAAAATATGTATCTGCATTACCAATGCTTGCATTAATAACTGTTGTACCGTTAGTTGTTGGAGCAGAAGCTACTGTAAATGAAGTTGCAGCACTTGCTAAAATACTACCTGAAATAGTAGATTCATAAAAGTTTACTATCTGTGTTTGTCTATCTGCCATTATGCTCCGAACCTCATTATACCATAAGCTGCAATACCGGGTACGTTAATAGATGTTACATCGTCAAATGTAGGTTGTCTAGTACCTCTAACTGTAATTATAGCATATTGTGTATCACTTCCAATTACTTCGTCAGCTTGTATTGGATAGCTTATTTTTTCTACAACACCACGTATAATTTCACGTGGTTCAAATATTTCTAATGTAGCAGATGTACCTTCTTTAGCTTTTAAAGATTGATACAAAGTTTCTCCGAGACCTTTTACTTTTATAGGTTTTCTGTTAGGTCGTTCTACTCTGTCAGATATATTTATAGGTATTTGTACAACAACTAATTCTGGTCTAGCTAATGCACGAAATTGTATTGATTTAACTTTTGGTGTATCTACATTGTCTATACTTTTAAGTACAACTTTACCTATTATATATCTTGAAACTTCTGCTATTTGTTTTTCTACATCTCCTGTACCAGACACTTGTGTAATAGCTGTAGTAAATGTAGCTGCTTCAGGTGTATCTAAGTCTTCAAACTTTGTTGAGTATTGTAAATCTACTTCTGTATTATTAGGCAAATTAAATGTTGACAATTCTGCACCAACAAATTGCTTTTGTTCTGCTGTAAAGAAATCTGCTGCAGACATTAGTAGATAACCTTCAGATACGTATGTAGATTGTTCTTTGTAAATGTCATTACCTGCAATAGATATAATAAACTTAGCATCAGATTGTGTTATTCCTGTTACAAGTCCTCCACCATTAGTACTTAAATCTCTAGCCAAACCACCAGTTGGTAAGTAGTATCGCCACAAATTTACTTCATTAGTATCTTCTTTTACACCCATATATACACTATCACGACTAACAAACATAGCATGTGGTGTAGCATCTATACCTGTATATATCCATTCTTTAATTAATTGTCTATTAGCAAGTACATATAAATCATCAACTGCTACAAGTTGTGTTTTATACAAACGCCCAACACCTGTAGAGTTACCACCTTCTTCTTTAGTTCCTAAAAATATAATTCCTTCTGATGCAGCTAAACTATGTACTTGTTCAAAAGGTATTTTAGTTTGACCTTGATTAACAAAAACACTACTAACTAATTTAAAAGAATAAATATTACCATCTGTGCTAGCAGCTAATACTGCTGCACCTCCATCAATAATACTTGTAAACTTATGTGTAGGTTCTACTTCTACTATGCTGTCTGCATCTTGTAAATCAGAAGCAGACCATGATTTATTAAATGGACTTACTTCCCAAATATATTCTGCTGTACCATCATTACCTGTAATCCATAATCTATTTTTTACAAACCACACACCTGTTAATCCACCAGAACTAGACTGTGCAGTTGTTTCTACTGTCCAACTACTTCCATCATAATGTATTAACTGAGAACTAGTTGTTCCATTTTTAGTTGTAAGAAATAAATCGTTACCAAATGCAGCTATACCAGTAAAGTTGTGTGTCGCATTGTTTGTAGTACTATCTACTTCAATCCAAGTTTCACCATCTGTAGAATAATATACACTTGTATTATCAGTTACCCATAGTTTTCCATCAGTTGTTTGTGCTAAATAATTATTACTTCCTGCAAACTGTGTAGTACCACCTTTAACATTTACATCAGCAGTTTGATGTAGTAAATGTATATGATAAGAAGTTTCATCATCTCCATGAAATACATCTACACCTTTACTATCCCAGTATCTATTTACATCATCAGGACTACCATTACTTCTATGAGCTGTATCTAATCCTTGCCCTGCTTTAAAATTATTGCGTGAATATATACGACCTAAGTTTGATGTAAAGTCTTCAGGATTTTGTCTAACATTTATACCTGATTCTTGTACATCAGATGATTGTATAGTCATTTGTGCATTAGGACCAATAGCTGTGCGCAACAATACGTCATCTAATTGTATATCATATCCGTATTGTTTAGGTTTACTAACAATAGAAGTTGTTGCTACTCTAGGCATTAGATACTCGGATAATTAATATTATTTAAAGATACTGGTTCCGGATACCTTGCTCGTAAATCTTTTCTAGCTTGTTGTATTAATAGTTGTTGATATTGTAATAAACTATTTCTTATTTGATTAGAACTACCAATAGGAGCATTTTGTACAGCCATTTGGTCAGTAAGATATTTAGCATCTAATGTACTAATATCTTTTCCTGCAACCATTTGTGCTGCTACACCTGCCATAACAATAGCTTCATATTCGTTTTCTAAACCAACAGTAGTTAATGTTGTAGTCTCATCACTTGGTTCAATAAATTTCTTTTTAAAAGTTACATACATAGTTTTACCAGAACTGATACCAAAGTTTTGTATTGCATGTACAACACTTGGACCATCTGTATATGTAAGTGTTACTGAAGAACCTCCATCATTTGTGTATGTAAATGGATTAGGTAAATCAATAAGTTCTACAGAAACACCTGTAAATTGTGAACCAGTTTCGTCTTGTCCTACATCAAAGTTTGTGTATTGTGATATAGCTTTTATAGGAGTTACTAAATAATTATCTGTAGCACCATCTAATATATTGATACCAGTTTTAGCTGTAATTGATTTAGTTTCAACAGCGAATAAAGTTGGATATAAGTTTTCAATTTGGTCAACTACTGCATCGTATACAGCTTTTCTAGTAAATGTTGGTGATACTTTAATTAAAGCATTTGCACTATGTGCTGCTGCTGTTGTTCCTCTTGCACCCCTTCTTACAGTAATTTCATTATTAACAGTATTTAATGCAGTTGTATACATTAACTCTTGGTCAATTTCTATTACTGTTCCTGCACCTAATGCGTCTTCTTCTTCACTAGAAAAAAGATTGCCGTCATATGCAAGTGTTGTTGCGCTATCTGTTATACCGCCTGTTAAATATGAATAACTAACTAAATCGTCAGGTGATTCAAGGTATTCTCTATAAACCCTATTTACTAGGTCTCCTATAGTGGTACTCATTTATACCCCTTAAGCAGCTCTAAATATTAATGTTATTATTCTATCTGCAGCTTCTGTGCTTCCTGATGTTACTCTAACAAAACCTGATGATGCAAAAGCCCAACCACTAGGGTCAACTCTAACTGCGTCACCTGCAGTAATTGTATAAGATACTTCGGTACCGTCTGTTTCTACAACATCATACCAATTATTTCCATCCAAAGAAAAATCAAGGGTTAATGCTGTACCTGTCATTGTTGCAGGAAAAATAATTCCTGCTAATAACATTCCATCAGTACTTATACCTGATGAATTATTAGCATCTGCAGACACATCTATTGTTACACTTTTAGCTATTGATTTACTTAAACTCATAATCTCCTACTTTAGCAGAACTTTAGGGGGAAGGTGGATTCCCCCATAAAGTTCAATACTTATCTATTAAGCAATGTCGGCAATTTCACAATGGTATTGTGGAGGACCGAAGTCAAATCCCATTTCCATGTAAACTGCTTTACCCATTCTTGCATTCTCGCCTTGGTCTAAGTCTCTTATGAAGACTGTTCCCTTGCCCGGAATGTTTAAGAAGATAGGTGCAACATATGCCATATCTACAATAAATGCTTTGTTAGCAGGTAAGTAGTCAGACAAAGCCAATCCCATAGCTCCGAATGGAGTTACGATAGTGTCAATGTCAACACCTCCGACATTTCTGTCTCTAGGTAGAATACCGCCTGTTAAAGCACCTGATACTGTTGGGTTAACAAGTTCTTTGTTAAGGTCCAACAACATTGCAGGAGAAACAAATAATACTGGTTCTCTCATTGGAGCGCCTGCATCATATAGTTTCTTCATAGCATTTGCTACTGTGTCCCAATGTATTTTTTGGTCTGCACCGGTACCATCGCCATTAGCATCGTTAAAATAAACGTTGCCTCCTGTAAGGTTACAATGAGCATCTAAGCCCCTCATTTGCCTACTAGCTGCTGTTCCGTCTGCAAAGGTACCATTAAATGCTTGGAACTCTGCTTTTTTTGCGACTAACTCTAAAACTAACTGAAGTTGTTCAGCCATTTCATCATTAATAGGGTTAGTACCCTCTAATGCGAGTTTGTCAATACTGTTCTTATAGTTCGCTGCCAAGTCAAACGGCACAATCTCTCCATAAGCAGATTGAGCAGTAAAGGTTAACTGTACTGCTTCATGAAATATTTCAAGAACACCTTGGATAGCAGAACGTGAACGACCATTATAGTTAGGTGCGCCACCTTCTGTTCCCGGTGTAACTGAAGATACTACTGCATTATCAATCGTTTGGAACTGGAAGAATGTGCTATTAATAGCTTTTCCTCCGGTAAGTCCTCCGGATGCTGATAACAATGGAGTTCTATGTGGTGTGACTTTAAACAACTCGCCTGTAAAGTTATTTATCTCACTTGCTGAGATTGGATTAGGGCTGCCTATAGCTGCCATAATTACCTCCTACATAATTACTCGTACTTATACTAAATTTTATAGATTCTTCTGAGCTTCCATTATGTTGAGTTTTGCTCTAATACTGTCTTTAGTATTACCGCTTTCCGCAACCTTTTGTAAAACTTCTGAAGCATCTTTGGGTACAACTGATTGTGAACTACTTTCAAGTGCTTCTACTCTAGCTCGTGCATCACTTTGAATTACAGCGTCTTGAACTGGTTGTGGTGCCTGTTCTGCAACACCTGTTGGTTCATAGCCATACTCTTGCTTTGCAAAATCTAAAAGAGAGTTTTCATTTACTTCTCCTTTATACACTTGCTTTAATGCTTTACCAAACCCTGCGTTAGGGTCTAAGCCAATTCCTGTTACAGCAGTTTCTAATTTCTCCTGCTCATACATTGCTAACTTAGCTTTTAAATCTGCATTCTCGTCTTCTTGCGATTTAATTTTCTGACGCATTTGTTTAGCACCGGAAGATTCATTAATAGTTTCTTCGCCTGCATCTGTATAGTTGTCTGTCATTTCGTACCTCCTCACAGTATTTCCTTATCAGTTAAACCCTGTGGATGTTTAACGTAGGGCTACAGACCACACTTGACTTTAGTTACTGTAGCGCTAGCTAAAGTCCTTACTCTACGAATTTAAGTACAAGATTTTGACGTAGGTTCAAAATCTGATTGCAGGTCTTTAAGCGGACCACGCAACGCTATACACATTATTATACACTAATCTTCTAAAAGTCCAACTACTTCGCCAGTTTGTGTTGTTGCTGCACCTAGTTGAGTACCACCTGCAGATTGTATTTCTGCTTGTATTCTTTGCAGTCTTTGTTGTGATGTGACATCACCTAATGCAGCTTCTTCTAATGTTTCAAGTTCTACTTCTCTACCTACTGTAGATGCAGCTGACATAAATCCAGTTGCTTGTTCATATACTTGTGCTGCTTGTTGTGAAGTTAAACCTGCTTTTCTAAGTTCTTCAAATCTAGCAAATGATTGTGTAAATCCTCTAATACTTGCTTGTGCTTGTAATTGTAGAGTTTGTATGTCACCTTTAAGTACTTTATCTGATATGTCTGGGTCAAGTAATGCACCAAATATAGTAGGTTGGTCTAATTCAATTCCAAATCTTTCTCTATATAAACGTTCTACTTCTGGTATTTGGTCTACTACTTGATTGTATACAAGGTCAACTCTTTGTTGAAACTCTGCTGCAGATACTTCTCCACTTATTAATTCATTAAACTTAGTTTCAAATTGTGTTATATCTGTTATATCTACTTCTCTTAATGTTTCTGCATAACTAGCTTTAGTAGATAACATTTCAGCTTCAGACATAATTAAACTACCGTCATCTCTTTGTAAAAAACCAAACTCTTTTTTCCATGCAGGTTTAGTTCTAACTTCAGCTATAGCTAATGTAGTATCGTCATATTTAATCCAAGCATTTGCATAATCTTTTAATACAGCTTCAGGAAAAAAACTAAATAAACTTCTTGCAACTGCCATAGCTGCGTCTGTATTTGGAGCAGGAGCGGGTGCAGGTGGTGGTGTTGAAGTACCTCCACCAGTATCTTTTTTAACTGCAGCTTGTTCATTTAAAGTATTTGCTGTTTCTTGTGCAGCAATTTCTGACATACCACTAGCTATTTCTTCTTCACTACTAGCTTGTTTAACTACATAATTTCCCGGACTACCTACTACTACATATGTTGCCATTATCCCTCCAAGTATCCTGCAGATTTAACTACGCCTGTACCAAAAGCATCAGCCATACCACTAGCAAAATCTGTCACAGTCTTTTGGTATCCTCGTTCTAAACCAATCTTTTTAAGTTCTTGTCTTGATACACTTTGATTATTTCTCTGTACAGCATCTAAAATAACTGGGTCATCTACAGTTGCTTGTACACCCCATATGTCACTAGCTTGTGATACATATGTATTTATAATATTATTCCACGCAATATCTCTGTCATACATACCATACTGTGCAAATCTTTTATCTTTTAAGTCTTCAATAAACTCTGCTTCATATCCACCTTTATTTCTAATATCACCTGCAACTTGTGCAATATTAATTTCATTGTGCATGTGTTTAGGTAGCCATTTGTTTAACAATTCTTGTACTTTAGTTTCACCAGTTTCTATAGGTGTAGTATCTCCTGCAGCAGCTTTAAATTCATCTGTTACAGGTAAGTTAGAAAACGGGTCTAGTAAACCAACAATCTCTTGTGTAACTCTTGTAGAGTTAAATAAACCGTTAGCCCATTGTGTAGCTAAATACATCATACCTTGTTCAGATATTTGTCCACCTAACTTTGTAACTTGGTCAACTATAGAGTTGTAATATGTTTGTTTAGTAGATTCGTAACCTTTTTTATCTGTAGCTCTAGTAATAGCAGCGTTGTATTCTGCTTCTGACATATCATACTTTTTTAAAAACTCTGCCATTTGTGCAGGATTAAGTTCATAGCTACCTGTTTCAGCATAGTTTTCTTGTACCATGTTTATATAGCTACCGTCTTTCCACCAATACAATTCATCTGCAATAGTTTTCATATCTTTTAAAAACCCTTGTATAGGATTCAGATTAGTTAAATCAGATTTAAGTTCGTTGTAATTACCTGCAGATACTATTTGATTGTTAATACTTAAACTATTAAATGTAGCTAATGGTACTTTTGTATTGGGTAATGTATTAGTTACTGCTTCTTTTAAAGCACCACGTTGTAAATTTTCTTCTAAGTCTGTTACTACAGATAGTTCTTGTTCTGGTACTGACCACAAAAAGAATGTCCCATTAGCGTCTTCATACCCTAAAAAGTATGCAGTATCCATACGGCTACCTTCTACTAAGTTACCTTCTTCATCTGATTTAGCACCTTCAACTACAATTAGTTGTGTACCTTTAGGACCCCAAGTTATTTCGCTCATCTATCTAACATCTTTCCTACCCAACTATAAGAGTTGTATTCTCCTTGGTCAGGCATTTCTGCAAACTTTTCAGCTGCTTTAGCAGTAGGAGAAATCTTAGCAGTTGTTTGTAAGTTTTCTATTACTTGTTGACCATATGTTTTACTATCTAGTTTACCTTTAAAGCCGGGAACTATCATAGGCATTATAGGATTTAATGCTTTTTGTACAGCAGGTTCTACTAATGCTATACCAATTAAACCTAGTTCATATATATCTAAAGCGTCTATTCCACCTATTGCTAGTTTTTTTAATCTGTTTTTAATAGTTTGTTTAATTACTTTACCAGTAACTGGTACATCATTTACTTTAATTGTTTGAGCATCGTCTATCATATTTTCATAATATGCGTCAATTAATCCTTGGTCTGCTTGATTTAAACTTTCGTAATAAGAATTTACAGCATCAATGTTAGGTTCTCTTGCAGCAATATCTGCGTAATAATCATCAATTTTAGGTTGTACATCTCGCATAAATATTTCATCATCAGTTAAAGCATTTTCTAAATCAAAATCTTTATTAGCTTGTATAACTTCATCACTATCTGCTAGTGCAGTTAATGTATCATCCATTTGTGCTGTAGGGTCTACACCTCTTGATGTATTTTGATTAAGCCATTCTCTAGCAGACAATGCAACTTCATCTGTATCGTCAACAAAAGATTTGGCTACATCTGTTTTAAACTGTGTTTTAATATCATCTATTTGTGCAGTTGTCATAGTTTTAGTATCTGTAATATAATCTTTACCATACTTTTCTCCGTACCATTCTGCTATTTCAGCATCGGTTGTACCTGCCATGTGTTCATCAAATGGTGTATTTTCCATTATATCTGTCCTAACATAGCTGCAATAAGAGATGACTGTTGTCTTCTAGCTGCATTAGCTTGTTCTATTGCGCTAGCTTCAGCACTTAAATCTTTTTGTATCTCTGAACGTATAACAGCTTCAGGGTCTGTAATTTGAAATATATCTGTTTTTAATTGTTCTTCTTGTCCAGTAACCATTCTTCCTTCAAAAGGTTTAGTAACAGAAACAGTTTCAAATATTTCATTCATTCTTACTGCTTTTTCTAAAGCAACTAATTCTTTAAATCTTGGAGAATATAATTCTGCTAATTGTGTACTGTATCTTGCTTTTTCTGCAGCAGTAGCTTGTCTAGGTACAATACTTCCAAATACTTCATCAATAGTTTCTTCCATTTCTAAATCAGTAGGTACATCGTATTGTGATGCAAGTACTTGTAAAGCTTGTTCATCTTCTAATTTTTCTTGTAATTCTTTTTGTGACTTAACACTTTGTGATAAACCTTCTACAGCTAGGTCTAGTACAGCCATACTGAATGCTACACCGTCTGGGTCTCCTTCTAAAAATCCATATGTAGAACCATGTTGTTTAATAAGTTCTTGACCTTCTTCACTATCTTGTTGTATAAATATAGTATTGTCTGCATACTCCATAACAGCAGAAAGAACTGCTTGTGTTTTTTCTCCAAAAACTTCATCTTCGTCATCAAAGTAATCTGCTTCTACTACTCCGTTTTTTATAAAACTATCTTGTAACTCTGCTAATAATTCTGGTTGTGTACTTATATTAAATAAAGCAGTAAAACCATTACCAAAATTACTAGGTATTGTTTGAAGTACAAATTTACCTTCATCGTTTTTAGTATAAATTTTTCTTTGTTGCGACAAACCGGCATATTGGTCTAAAGTTTGTTGTTGAACTTCAGATATTTTTTCTTCAACTGTAGTAAATTCTTTACCACCTTCAGTAGCATCTACATCAATAGGTTCTATACCATCAATTTTATCAAATATTTCTTCTAATTTTTCAGGGTCATCAGCATCTATAGCATTTACAATGCTTGCAAACTGTGAAGGTATTATAACAGAATGTGTTTGTATAAATTCTTCTACAGAAACACCAAATTTTCTCTCTATTAATTGTTCAACTGTCATTAAATATTCCTATTAGTTCAGTATCGTCTCTGAACAGTCTACTGTAAACTCCTATCCATATGTATTTGAACTCTGGATATTCTTTAGTTATACCTCTAGCGATTTGGGCTACTCCCATTCTCAATGCTTTTGCTTCTGGTGCAGAACTCGTTAGCCACCAACTATCACTAAAACCATAACTTTCTGAAATTTTACCTGCTTCTTCCCATATGGGATTAAACTCAGCAAACGCTTTTCCAGACTCTAGTTTTAATACTAGCTCATTATCTACCCATTCTGCTTGCATTTCTTTTAAAACATCTTTTGCTTTAACTGGATTAATAGAACCATAATCACTCATAAATCCGGGTAAGTTTTCAATTAAATAATTTCTATATACTCTTAATACTTGTATTTCATCTGCATTAGATAAATCCATAGCTTCTACTTGTTCTTTAAACCCTGTATATTGAAAATAACCAAGTGTATCATTTACTTGTCTTTGATATTCTTCTGGTGACAAAGTTACTCTATTACCTTTATTAAATGCTTCATACATATTTGCATAGTTACGTTCATCATAAGGACTATCTGGTAGTGCATACCATTTAGATAATTCTAAATTTTCAAGTAATTCTTTATTTTCTGATTGAAACTCTAATACTCTATCTGTAAATGATTGCTTACCTACTTTAGATTGTGTTTTAGGAGCTGTTAACCAACCGTGTTCCATACCGTATGTTCTTAAAAATTCATTAGCACCTGCTATTTCATCACTATCATTTTTATCAACTAATTCTCTGTATTCATTAGCTAATATTTGCGCACCCCAATATTGACCATTTTTATCTTCAATGTAATATCTTGGTGTCCAACCGGTAGGTAAAAAGAACTGTGATAATCCTCTAAACATATATAATTGCGCAGCTTGACGTTTTGAATAAGCCATAAAAGCATCATCTAAACTCATTCCTTTATTTAAATATTTATCTAATTTACCTTGTTCAGCTAATGCTTTATCTCTACCAACAGCTTTACCATATCTAAAAACATCAATAGTTGTTGATGCACGTAATTGTTGTCTATCATCACCGGCACCTACTGCAATTAATATTTTTTCTAACCATGCAGGAAATGGAACTACATCTCCTAATGATGGTGGTCCAAATTCTCCATAAAGCAATCCTCTTACTTCTTTTCCTATACCATGTCTAGGTAATACTGTATCTGCTAATACTCCAACGTATGGTAATGGTCCCGGTACAAAACCTTGACCTAGTAAGTTAATACCTTGAACAAAACCTTTAGGTGCAACTTTAACACCACTATCTTTGCCAAATATTGCATTACTTAAAAAGTCCATACCCGGATATACAAACATTTCAGAACCTGAACCGTTAGGGTCTGGTGCAAAAAATCCTTCTCCTGTATATTCATTAGTATTAGAACCTTTAGCTCCAGTTGTAAATAACTGTGCTTGTCTAGCTCTGTATGGATTAGCTATAAGTATTTTGCTCCAAGTTTGTGCTAACTCAAACCAAACTTCAGGGAATGGAAATATGTTTCTAGTTATATCTGATATTAAATGTTTTTTAGATGCGTCATATAATAATTCTTTAGTTGCAGCTAATCCGTAAGCTCTACTTTGTGTATTAGCTAAATCATAATCATCTATTTTTCCAGTAGCTACACCTTTTTGACCACGCATTTCATTAATAACTTTTTTTGGTATCTTAGCTTCTTGTGCTTCTTTAACAAATTTTTGTTGTAACTTTGGAGACATATCCATAAAGTTGTCATTTATCCATTGCCATCTATATTGTTTCCAAACAACAGACCTAGACAAATAAGCATTAGGTTTTGTCATGAGATGTTTAAAAGCTATATCAGTATATGTATCTAATTTATTTTCTAATTTTCCTAAAAATCCAGTAACTTCTGTTTGTGGTCTTGAACCTTTTACTAAACCAAAATTTACACCTTCATCTATATAATAAGACAAACCTTCATAAATTTTATTTAGTTGTGTTTTTGTATACTCTTTTGATACATCAGGTAAAAAATCTACAACATTAGCTTTTCCTACTTTTTTACCTCTAGGTAGTTCTAATTTACCTGTAGCAATAGCATTTCTTAAATTTTGATTACCACCGTAAGTTCCAAATTTATAACTGTATTTATCTCCTGCAATATAGTTTTTACCTTCAATTAATTGTTCACCAGTTTTAATTCTTATACGTGCTTCTACTGAAGCTAGGTAAGCATCTGCATCACGTGCATTAGAAACAATACCTTCCATTCTGTTACCACCTAATCTTGCTAATTCTTTTCTAAGTGGTAATGCTTCTGCACTTCTAAACCATGCTTTAGATGCGTCATTAAAACCATTAGCAGCTAAATATCTAGCTATAGGGTCATTACGTAATTGTATTAATTCTGTACCAATAGCTTTGTCATATCCTTTTTCTCCCGGTCTAATTTCAAGAAAATCTCTACCCATACTAGAACCTCTAGTAGGTCTACCTTTTAATGCACCTGCTGACCAAACACTATTTGTTACATCTTTGTATTCTAAAGTTTCTCTAATCTTTGCACTATCAACACCACCGGCACTTTCTCCTAAAAATTTCTTAGAAATTCTACCTGCTTGACCATGTGACCTTGCCCATACCATGTGACTAGCAGGGTGTATAAACATATTGTCAAGACCTGCAGCAGCCATTCTCATACTTTCTTCCATAAAAACACGAACAAACCAAGCACCTCTAAGAAGTACTAATGGTTTAAATACATTTCTTGTCATGTAATCTAATGTCAATGTATAAGCATCATCTGTTAAATTTTTACTAGGAATAATTCCTGTAAAATCTTCCCCACCTTTAAATGCTTTTATCATATTTTTACCAGTATGAGTAAGATTAGACAACAAACCACTTTCAAAATCATTTCCGTATGTTGTAAATACTTTACCTAATGCTCTATTTATTAATCTGTAATCTACTAATGGAGCCATTAATTCTGATGATTCTGCTAATAAATGTAGTGACGGCACAACCATATTAATTTCTTCTCCGTCTGGTCCACGTTGTACAATAGTTTCCATGACATCACCAACAAACGGCATATTGTCACCAGTTAAACTATCAATAAAATATTTTCTAATGTCTGCATTACTTTCAAATATTTTCTTAGCAATTCTTTGTGTTGCAACATTTTTACCAGTTTGTTGCATAATAAATTCATCTCTTAATATTTGTTGATATGCAAAATTTTGTATAGCTTCAAAGTTACCTTCTGGTATAGCTATCAATTCATCTACTATAGGTTTCATGGCATCAAAGCTATATCCAGTAACTTGCATATGAGATACAAGATTTCGTACTGCACTATCTCTATTAGTAAATGACAATCCTTCTTCAGGAGTAACACTAAGTATTTTGTTCATGTATGGTTTGTAACCTGAACGAATATTAGCACTAAAGCCCATAAGTTCACCAAAAGCATCAGGACTTTTTGCTTGTCTGCCATATAAATTACGTCCTATAATGTTAGCTGTTTTTTTACCTGCACTCACAATACCTGAGCTTGCACTTAAAAAAGCAGCATTTTCATTTCCTATAGCTGATAATCCTTTACCTATTGTTTGTTTTATAGGATTAGCAGTATCTAATAACTCTTTACCTTTTAATGCAGAAGTTCTTAATACAGCATTAGTAAGACCTGATTGTTTACCGGGTAATTGTGTTATAACTCCTGTATCAAATAAATTATCTAATACTTGTCTTACATCTAAATAAGTATTTGCATCAGCAATTTCTTTAGCAACTGTATATTCAAGATTATCTAATCCCGGAGTGGTCATAATTTTAGCTACATTGTTTTCTTCAGTTAATGCTCTAGTTATTTTTCTACCAAAAGGTGAGTTCATTAAATCTTGTGTTGTATTTCTAAATAAAGATTTTCTTGTACCACTAATAACACCTGCTTGTTTAAAAAGTTTTCTACCTGCAGCATATTCTCTACCTTCAGCACCTTTAAACTTTCTTATTAACTGACCGTTCTTACCACTTATTAATGGTTTTTTATCAGAAAATGGGTCAACGTAATCTTCTAACTCATTAACAGTTTTATTAAATGTATTTAAATAGTTATCTACTTTAGATGCTTTGCCTGCATCAAGAAGTTTATCTACAGAAATAGCAGCATTTTTTAATTTGTTAATACCAGATATCCCTTTAGCTAATGGTATGTCTGCTGCTAATCTAATACCTCCGTCAATGATACCTGACAAAGTATTTGCTGCAGTTGTACCACTAGGAGTTATATTATATGCAACTTGTCTACCCGGTGAATATTGTTGTAATACACCAGTATCTAATCCTTGTTTTTTTCTCCACCAATTAGAAATACTAAACATATCGTTAATGTTATTTCCCGGTGCATAATTAGATTTTCTACCTTCAAAAAATTGTAATCTATTAGGACTAGATAAACTTGTGTACTCTTGCATACCTAATGTTTCATTAGCTTTTATTGGTGTACCTACATTGTCGTAATATAATTTTCTAGCTTCTGTTTCACTTAGACCCATATCAAGTAATCGTTGATAACGTATATCTTCTTCTGCTATTAAACTTTCAAATATAAACTTTCTGTTTCTATCAAAGTTAACTGGATTACCATTCCATGCTTCTCTAAATGCAGCACTAAAAGCAGTTTCTCCTGCAAGTTTAGAACTTTCTTTCCACATTTCAACATACTCTTTAAGTTCACCTCGCATACCTTTATCTTTACCAATATCAGGTACTTGTGTATTACTTACATACATAGCTAAATTTTCTTGTGCTTCTGTTGGCAACATACCACTTTCAAGCATGCTGTCATATGCGTGTAAATCAGCAACATACTTAAGTTGACGATTTATTTTAATTACTTTTTCACCCATACTTTCAAAACCAAGTAATGCCCATACACCTAACTGTGCATCTCCTTTAAGTGCTTTAGCAAGATTTAATGTCATGTCTTGATGTTCTGGCATTAATTGATTACCTTGACCGTCTTTAGAAGCAAGTTCCCATTGTTTAGCTGCTGCTTCTGATTGTGATATAGAATATCTATCTACTATTTCTTCTACTGCAGGTGATTCAGGGTCTGCGCCTACTTGTGTAAAACCAATAAGTAAACTCTGTGGTGCATTAGGAAATTTATTTGTAAATGCAATTAACCTTTGTGGGTCAACATCATTAAGATTTTTTTTTAAGTCTTTAAACTTTTTATTTCTAGCAACGTTATTAGCTACCTGTGACTGTTCAAATATTGGGTCGGGGAAGTACACTATTCGCTACCTTGGTTTATTAACTCCGATATAATTGAATTTGGCATTACTTGATACATTGCAGCAAGTAACATGTTTGCATCTTCGTCTATAGCTTGTATTGGTGGCGCACCTGCTCCTAACATAGCTCCTTCAGTAATTGGTTGATTAGGAAGTTCAGTAGCACCAAATACATTTGGAGTTACACCTTGTATTTGTCCTGTTGGTATTTGTCCTTGATTAGATACCGGTAAAGGTGCTGCTTGTTGTTGTGCTGATAAAGCTGATTGCTCACCATATGCAACTCCCGGTATTCTTCTTATAGGTTGTTTACTATTACCTGCACCACCATCAGTTCTTTGTGATAATGAACCCGGACCACTTACTGCGGCAGGTTTATTAGGTTGTCTATATCCACCTCTAGCTCTTTTCTTCGCCATATTCCTCCATTATTACAACATAAACTCCCGGATAAGGATTTATTATTTCGTATGCTTGTTCAAAAGAAACTACTTGAGTATCACCGTATTCTTCATTGACAATACTCCAAAACTCTGCTTCAACAAATTCTTCATTCATTATGCTAATCCAAATGCTGCTGCCATATCTGGCGGTGGTCCTTGTGGAGCTTGCATCATTTGTTGTTGTTGTATCATAGCCATTTGCTCCGGAGACATTTGTGGTTCTTCTGGTGTATAAAACATCTTAAGTATTTCTGTCATAGAGTTAGGTTGTTCATAAATAGCAATAACAGCTTGTGTTGCTTGTGGGTCACCTTCTGCCGACCTAGCTAATACACTATCAAATAAAACATTTTCAGCTTTATTTTTTCTAATACGTTCCTGTACCTTGCCTACATTTTCAAGACCATCAATATTATCTTGTAATGTTTCTGTGTCTATAACGCCTGCTTGTAGTAGTTGCAAACCAGTTACAATTTTTTGTGGCTCATCAAATCCTGCCATGACACCGTAAATACGTCTTGTTCTATGGTCACCACCAATATCAGTTAATGGTTTATAGTTTTCAGAAAATGATGTACCGTTAAAGAAACCTGCCATAGGTTTACTTTGTATACCTGTTTCAATAGATAGAACTTCATCTAGTTCTAATCTTTTGCTATCCATTTCTCCAAGACCAACTTTAATTATTTCTCTATATTCATTAATCATTAATGACATAGAAGAATTTAATTCTGCTAAACCTGCTCCTGTAGCTACGCTTGCAGGTGACTGGGCATCATCAGTTACAGGGTAACCACCTACAAGTCGTAACTGTCTTTCTAATCTATCTACTTGTTGAAATAATTGATAAGGTATATTGTTAGAAGGTTTAGAAACTTGTGTACCCGGTGCTAAATAGTTAACAGCAAATCTACCTTTACGGTATTGTCCGCTTTCTAATTCTCCGGATATGTTAGTTTCTGTAAAAACACTATCTTCCATAGCAATAGCAGACATAATATTTATCTTTGCCATCATAGACATTAAACCTATTGTGTGGTCGTATTGACCTTTTAGTTCGTCAAATGCAAATCTTTTCATAAACACAAACGGAACTGTGCTTAATGGATTAGGTATAAAATCAAATAGTTGTCTAGTTTCTGGATACACAACATAAGTACCAGTTATGTCATAGTATTCAATTATACTTACACCTTGACCTGTATTATCTTCCCAATCAGAAGCTTGTGTACTACCTTTGTCATAACCAATTAATGATGTACTTTCATTACCTACACTACCTGCTTGTTTTTTTTCGTTAGGTTTCATAATTACATTTTTGTATTCAGGATATATTTGAGCAAGTTTCCATCTAGGAACACTTCTTAATACAGCTAACTCTTGTGGTTTTTGGTCTGGACCAAAGTTACCCGGAAATGTATCATAAGGGTCTCTTAACTCTGCAGTAGGATACACATGACCATTCTTATCTTTTTTGTGTGTAATAATCCATGCACAATAACCATATCCCGGTAACCATCTTGCAGCTTGTGCTAGTTGTAAGTTTAATCTTTGCTTTTCATCATAAGAAGAAACTATTCTTTCTAGTTTTTCTGCACGTTTTCTTGCACGGTCACTATCGTTATTATTCATTAAATCAACACGAATGTTTGGAATACCTGATATTTTTTGAGCTAATCTATCAATACCAGACTGTAATAAGTTTGGTGCAGGTAACAAATCTGCATCTGCAGTATCCATTGTGTTACCTAGTAAAGCTTTAATACCATCAGCACCACCATTTAAAATTGCTCTAATTCTATATTTATTAATTTGTCTACTGTCAGAAGAAGTACCGGAAACTAATTCCTGTGCTGCATCTATAATTTCTTGTGCTGTTTTTTTATTTAAATCTATTGCCATGGTGCATCATTCATATCAGTAACATTATAACCACTAAAACTTGGTTTGTATTCCATTCCAACTTCTGCTAGGTGTTCTTTCTGCGCTCGTCTAAATACCTTCATTGGAAACCAACTTGACATAACAATGTCAGTTTTATGTTTATTTCTACTGGAAACAGGTTTGCCATCAAAGTATACTAACTGTCTTTTATAACTCTCTATTTTAGCTTGACTTTCTGAATTACCATAGGGTAAATGTATTTTATTTGCTTCAAACAATTCAGCCATACCACCTACACCATATAGGGGGTCGTGTTTGTTTTTGCCTGTTACGTGTCCTTGTAACAATATACCTGTACGTAATACAAACTCTTTTATGTTTTCATCTTGTCTAATAGCAGTTTGAAAACCGTTTTCTTCAATAATCCAATGTGCAACATCGTACTTGTGATACCAGTCAGATATAATTTGTGCAGCAGCTCTTACACCGCCACCTTTTTGATTATCTATATCTATACAATATAATTCTGAGTTCCAAGTATCTATGCCCCATAAAAATGCAGCTTGATATCCAGAACTAGATGGGTCAAGTCCTGCAACAAGTTGTAACTGTTTAGGTATTGTTCCGACAACTAAATCATCTCGTTTACAACTATCAATAGCATCAGGATTAAATATTTGTGTTCCTTCTACATAAGACTGATTAAAGTAAACCATTTCAAATATTTGTTTACCACCTGTAGTTTCTGCAGCACGTAATCGTGACATCAACCATTTGTGTGTACGTTTACCTGCCCACAACATACAGTCAACATGTTCTTCATCTGATGCTTCAGGTAGTTGGCAAGTTAAATCATGTGCTGTTTCTACAATGCTTTCAAAACTTTCGTTGTTTAATAAATGATGATATAAGTCATCGGGGTGTTGCCTAGAACCAATAACAACTACAGCTGTGTGTTCCTCTTTACGACTAGAAAGTGTTGTAGTCCACCATTGTCTAGTATTTTCTCTAGCACCCGGTTGCATTGTAGTTTGGTGGTCTTCAATGTCATCAGCAATAATTAAGTCACAGTCACGAGAAAGTATCTTACCACCTTTACCTACAGCAACCATTGTTGGTGATTTAATACCCGGAACTGTTCTTGTACCTACAGTAAACTGATTACTAGCCCACATCTTACCTGACCTGTTGTCTGGCTTGAATGACTTGCCCGGTTCACAGAAATCTTCTTGTAATCGTTCATTACTTTCTAGTTGGTCAAGTACAGCAGATACAGCATTCTTAGCTATGTCTTCATTACCACCTACCCACATAATCCTAGTGTTAGGGTTCTTGCATATTTGATATACGGCAAAGTGTATTAACAGTTCTGTCTTACCATGACGTGGCGGAGACAATACTAACAGTTCGCCCCCCTCGTCTATAGACTTAAGTATCTTGTTTATCCAGTTTTCATGAAAGTTAGCTGTTTCATATTTCTCTCCAGTTTCAGTAGCAAAGTATTTATTGCGAAACGTAGAAAAATTTTTTAGGGCTTGTTCTGCTTCCTGTGGCACAGACCAACCTTCTGCATCTAATTTGTTCTGCAAATCAATTTGGTACGCAGCATTCATCTTAGAAACAGTAGCAATAGGGCAACCAAGGGCTTCTGCAGCTTTAGTGGCAGTTAACTCACTATTCATTACTAAGTCAGCCAAACCTTTATCTACGTACTCGTTATAGTATTTGCCTTTCATAGGGGTCAATGCAGAGTACTTACTGTTGATAGGTTTATCCTGTTTCTTGTTATGTCTATATTCTTTCATATACTGTCTACGTTGACATTCAATAGAGCAGTATTTTGATTTATTGGCTGTTAAACGTTTTCTACAATTAGTAGCGTGACATATCTTTTTAGACATACTTTCCTATGTTTTTTGTAAATGTTTGTGTAATGATAATTATATGGTAACATACTCTTAATTACAAACATAGAAACCCATTAATTAGTTACAAGTAAAGTAGTAATCGGGATACTGAAAGTCTGGAATCGGTCAAACGATAACGTAGTAACGCAAACCAGATACTCAAGGACTAGCTAAAAGTTTCTATCAAAGCTTGCTTTTTTTATTAGCCCGCTATATCCAAAACCCCCTTTAACTACAACGTTTTACTAGTATATTTTTTTCTACTTACATATATATACAGGGGGGTGGCACATTAACATGTGTGGGTCATACGCACATAGGTACACAGGTATTGTGTAGGTGTATGCACATGTATAGTTACTGTGTATAGTCTTATGTTCCTAAGTTACAGAATATACATACTAGATATGGTAGTACGTTAATTAAATACCCCTATATGTAGTTAAGTTAACTTCTTCTAAAGAGATATGAACTCTTAATACTTAGGTAGGTAGTGAGGGGAAACACCACAAGATATGGTATGCACTAGATGTAGTGTCATCGGCAACAACCACTAGATGTAGTAGGGGAGAGCTGTGTCTTGGGGGGAAGTAATAGTATTTAACCCCTTACTTTAGTAAGGGGATTAAATACATTAGTC
>WLWG01001173.1_pt1 | contig 24523 bp, 30 predicted proteins | sample 6712871 | NCBI WGS metagenome assembly WLWG01 (sample SAMN12718693, study PRJNA515312) | sponge metagenome | isolation source: marine sponge | host: Mycale hentscheli | place: New Zealand: South Island, Marlborough, Capsize Point | collected 2003-05-01
TTTTCACTATTAGTTTCATACTTATAAATATCAGTAGGTCTATTATTTACCCGAGCATTTGCCAATATATTAAAATCGGCCATCAACTTTTTCATTGTAATAATTAAATTATCAGTAATTTTAGTTTTAGAATTGGTCATAAATTTTTCTCTTAAAGCCGCATTTTTAGTGTCATCATATGAGGTCATATCACCTACGCCACCGAATGATCTAAGAATATCCTTTATAGCTTCCAAATGGTGATTACAACCATCTGTTAAATAAACATTAGCACTGCTTATTTTTTTTGAAATACTATTTTCATATGCCTTACGCTGTTCAGGGGTCATGGCTGCCAATTTTTCTTTTTCTTTTTCTAACCTATCTTGTATTTTTTTTTCTTCTTTTTTAGCCTCTTCTTGTGTGATCATTTTACCATTTAATTTCACATCTACAATAACAACATTTGCTCCATCGAGAGGAACAATTATAAATTGGTATGGCATTCCAGTAAAATATTTTGAAATAGCTTTATATTCCTCTAAATATGGGTTATCAAATTTTAAAGCCAATGGTGTAAATCCACTAACTAAAAATCTTTTATCCATCGATGGAGAGGAAGATGCAGCGCTCGGCAAAGATAATATTTTATTTTTACTGAATAACATTTTAAATAGTTTATTTAACTCAGTATTAATTTTACTCCATGTTGGCATGTCTGGCCATCTTGATGCATCCAAGGGTTTGAACTTAGCATACGGTCCACCTGGTTGTACAGTATAAGGTATTTTTGGATAATCATTTATGTCAGCACCACCAAACATTTGCTTTTGCGGTTTATAAAAACCTTGAATATTCTTTTTATCTGGATTATTTTGCTGATTCCCCCATTTTACAGCGGGTGCTCTGTCCCCTCTTGTTTGTGTAACAATTTCACCTATTTTTTTACTATATAAAAATTTATGACGATGTCCAGTTGAGTTAGTTTGAAACCTTATTATTACAGGAATATTTTCACCTTGTTTACTAGTTACAGGTTGTAATTTTCTGGTTTGATTTATAAGATCAGTAAATATCATACTACCGGAGTCTTCCATGGAAGACAAAAGTTCATCAACCAAACAATATCGATTGTTTTCATACTCTATTTTATCTTTACAAACAACTCCGGGAGGCTGTTCAAAATAACATTTATCGTCAAAAGTTCTTCCTTCTATTTCAGTGCATTTTTTCCGTTGTTCCTCTTTATTACCTTGATCAATAGATAATATATTTTTCCACTTTAGCTCACTAGCTAAACTAATATTTAATGCTTCCATTTTTCGTAATGCATCTCCTTGTTTTCTTTTCAGCTTTTTTTTTAAAGGGGTATTAGCGGTATTGCTTGTAAGTTTATCTTCTATATTTCGAGCTTTTATACGCAATTTCATTATTTGATCATTAATATCGCTTATCTTAGCATCGACTTTCATTAATTTTTTTTTTTTTCTCAGTTTTGAAATTCTGCGTGTTTTTCTTAAAAAATCTTTCAAGTTAAAAAATAAAGGATTTTATAAAAGTTCTCGGTGTCTCTCTCTCAAATATGTAATAAGATATTTATTTATAGTATTTCTTAAAAATTTTATGAAAACTTGAAAACTCGTGGTCGTTTTTGAACTTATTATAATTGTTTATATGTTTTGAGAGAGTTTAAAATGGACGACGAGTTTTCAAGTTATCATTTTTTTAGATTTGTGTGGGGTGTGCCCGTCCCGCCACCTTAACCGCTTATTTATTTTTTTGTTGCTTTTTAATGCGTTTTGATTGGCGGGGTTTTTTTTCTTTTTTAATTTTTACAAAATCCCAGTCTCTGTGCCAAGAATCTGGTTCATCATAAAATCCGAACTCATTACCATATTCGATCTCCCAGTCCTCATAAGTATCAAGGCATCGCTTTGCTCGGTTCAAGTGGGTCATACATACTTTGCGGTCGGTCATCTCGGGGGTGAGTAGCTGGTCGCCGAACTTTTTACATCTTTTTAGGATTTTTTCTTTATCGTCATATCTGCAACTTACACACTGGTTTTCCCTATAATTGTCATCTTTGTCATTATAAAACACCCGGGCGGTCTGTCGTTTCATCAAGCGTTTCGGTGGTGGTTTTACCGGTGTTTCCTGTACCACTGTGTGCCACTGTCCGGATTTTGCTTTCGATATCACATCCTCTGGGATCCACTCTTCGATCGTGGTGATCTCCTCCTCTACCGGTGGGGTGGATAGGGGGGTCTCAAGTTCATCGGCGTTAACCGGTGTGTCGTCACCATAATCACTCATATCCGTGTCGTCGGTATCATTGCCCTCCAGTACACGTACGGCGTCTTCAAGTTCCTTCTTCTGGGCGAATAATCGGTGGACCGTGGCGGTCAAGTCCTTAATGGTTTGTTGTTGTTGTTGTGTCATTGTGGTCATTATACGGCACATCATAAGGGACGATTTTTTAAATCAAATTTTTTTCCGTGGTGGCGAATGACCGGTATTTAGGAGTTTGTCTTTTTTTTTTTTTACTTTACCGGTCATTTTTTTTTTTTTTACTTTACCGGTCTTTTTTTTTTTTTTACTTTACCGGTCTTTTTTACCGGTTAAAAAAAACCTAATTTTTATTTTTTTTTTTTTTTATTTACCGGTTATTATTTAACACATATTTTTACAGATTCTTGCGTATTCATACCATAATGGGCAACATTTCGGCATTACTATACTTACCTCATCATAAAGTTCGGTATCGTCTCGCTCATCATCCAGTCCGAATTGTCGCATATGGTTGGACATAATTTCACTACAATATAATCTTTTATACACCATCATTAATCGATTAAAATCGGTTACAATCTGGTTTTGGATCACCCCGTGGTTGTCCTTAAACATTTCGATCATTTCGGGTTGATCGGGCCACAGGTTAAATAATTTATTACAGAGGGATTTGTCGTCTTCTTCATCAAGATCCAGCGTGGTCATCAAGGTTGACATATCGGTGTACCGGTCCTCAATCTCCCCCACCATAAGATCCATCACCGCCTCCAGCAAATCGGGATATCTGCCATTTGCGTGGTCGTGTATCACGTCACGCCCGTCGACAGACCAGAAAGCTACTCCCATCGCTTGGTATTCCAAGAGCTCCGTGTACCAGTCCTTATTCCTGCCGATGCGGTCGAGCGTGGATTTCATCATCTGCCGGTGGCGGGTGGGTATCGTGGGGATCATAAACTCCTTAATCACCATCCAGGGTCCGAGTGGGAATTCCATATTGGTTTGTGTGTTGTTGTATTGTTGGGTCATTACACCACAATCATACCACCGATTTTTTAAATCAAATTTTTTCCAGATCACGAAATGACCGGTATTTAGGAGTTTTTATTTTTTTTTTTTTACTTTACCGGTCGAAAAAAATTTTACCGGTCTTTTTTTTTTTTTACTTTACCGGTCATTAGGGTTTTTTATTTTTTTACTTTACCGGTCTTTTTTTTTTTTTACTTTACCGGTCATTCTGGATCTTGAAAAAAATTTGATTTAAAAAATCGTCGGTATGATTGTGGTGTAATGACTGAACAATACCATCAACAACAATACATCGTGGAATTAAGGAATCATAAAAATCATTTATTTAGACTGTTGTTCCAATACAAGGCACAGGCAGAAAATAGGTTATCACGAATCATCGCTACCCTATGTCAAGGTATCCGTATTATGAGGATGGATGAATTAAGAATGTTAAAAAAAGCGACTGAAAGTGAAATAAAATTTTATGATGCTATTTTAAGAAAAAATCTTAGGGAAACATTGCAGATATTTAAAGATACGAATGAATACCTAAATGACCACCTCACCGAAATTATTGATGACAAAGATATTAAAACAGGGGATCTGGTAAATTATGGGAAAGTAGTTAAAAATATAAATGAAAATAATAAAATGATATTAAAAGGATTATTCGATGTATTTAATGATATGGAAAAATGTGGGTTGCCTAAATACTGGGTATAATTATAGGGTATATATATTTATAAAAAAAAAAAATAAAAATTAGGTTTTTTTTTACCGGTAATTAGAAGTTTTTATTTTTTACTTTACCGGTAATTAGGAGTTTTTATTTTTTTTATTTTACTTTACCGGTCATTCCGGATTTGGAAAAAAATTTGATTTATATTTTCGTCGGTATGATTGTGGCATATAATGAGCGTATTTATTATCACACCCGAAAAATATTATGAATTAATCAACGAGGCACGAAATCCCAAGTCATCACTGGCAACACGGAAGATCACGATGAAACAGGCGATTATTGTTAAATTAAGATTAGAGAATCATATCTCCTATAATGAATATCAAATCAGATGGGAAATGTTAATGTTGGAATCACTAGCCATATTGGGTAAAGATACGTGTCCAGAAGTAAAACGGGTAAACGCAGAAAGATCACATTCAAAAAGAAAGCACGAATTATTAACTAAATTAACATTAAAACATAAAGAAAAATATGGAATGACAGAATTGTATAGTGACAATTTAAAACCACTAATTTAATAAATGTAATCCACCCCTATATAAATAAACCTCATTTTCTAATTCAGTAATATTATTACACGGTACTTTTTTAATTTCTTCTATTCCATAATGATCTGGACCATCTCTTCTAATATGATTATATAATATCCCTTTATTTTTTTTAACATCTAATTTAAATTGTTTTCTTTTTTGACTAAAATTTGTAGTATAATGTATTTTATAGGTAAAATCATTTCTTCTATCATAAATACGGTACAAAACCATTTTGTTATAATTAATAGGATAACGAGCCATTAGATAAAATATAATTAGTAATGTTTAAATGGTTTAAACTATTTATATAGTAATGTTTAAATGGTTTAATCGAAAATAAAAAATTTGATTTATTTAAAAAGTTTATAATATATTTTAATTAAATGAAAGAAGAATATAATTTAAGCGTTATTAATCAATTACTTAATCTACCCCACGATATTTTAATTAATTTTTTAAAGACGAATGAAACTGATAAGGATGGTCGAAAATACAGACCGGTGTGGTTAAAGGGTGTATTAAAGAAATTATCAATTTTAGGTGAAAGTCAAATCGCACGATATGAAATAAAAGAAAACGGTCGACAATATGCTAAAGACACGGCACAATGTTTTCCTACACATATCCGCAATCTTATTGTTAAATCCGATTATATCGATTATGATATTGTGAACTGCCACTGGGAAATATTTAGAAATTTATGCCAAATGAATAATCTAAAAATACCATATACCGATCAATATTGTGCGTTCCGCGATAAAACACTGACCGATTTTAACCTAAATAAACAAGATATGCTGACTATTTTAAATATGGATAAACCCCGTATTAAAAAAAGTAATCAATTTTTATGCCATATTATACCCGAACTTACTGATGCCAAATCAAAACTTCATAAAATTTTATATGATAATGAAGAAATAACCAACACTAAAAATCCTATAAGTAGTTTCATAAATAAATATCATTTTAATCGGATCGAGAATGAGATGTTAATGAAAGTAATTAATAGAAAAGAGGTTGAAAATGCTGTCCTAATGTATGACGGTTTTATGAGTGATAAAAATATTACAATAGAAGAATTAAGAGATATTACCGGTTATAAATGGAAAATTAAGGAGAGAGAACTAGTTACAATACCCGATCAATCAGATACCCCTGATATATTCGGTGACCAGATTGATTATGCCGATTTGTACTATAATCATCACGGGGAGGATTGGATTATTAATAAACACGAAACCGGAACCGAATTATTTCATTATAATATTAAAACGAATTTATGGATTCGTGTACCATCACCCTATAATGAATTAACCGCATATATTAAAAATCAATTATTACCTATAGTAGCAAACGCAGACTTTTTAACAAACAATATTAGTAAAGACGTGAAATCAATCACGAAAAAAATAGTAGAATTGATTAATAGTCACTCTGCAGTTAAAAATATTGCTAATCAATTTATCGATTTATTATTATATAAGTGGCAAGAAAATGTCGAATTTGATAATAAACCTCATCTAATCCATTTTAAAAATTTAAGTTATGATTTTAAATTAATGAACTGGCACGAAAGGGAGAGAGATGACTATGCCATCATCACCGCCCCAATTATGACAAAAACCCCAGATCCAGAATCATTAAAATTAATTACTAAAATAATTAATGAAATACACCCCGATCCCGAAAATCGATACACTTATTTACAAATTTTATCAACCTGTATGATGGGTAAAGTTTTAGAAAAAGTTGTATTTGCCAACGGGACTGGTGGTAATGGTAAAGGTTTATTACACGGATGCTTAATGAAAACATTATTAGGTGATTATTACTATACCGGTGATAATAATTGTTTAATCCAAAAACAAAGTGGTGCCAATCAATCACTCGCCAATATGAAAGGTAAACGTATGGTTGTCTTAGAAGAACCAGATGAAAACATACCACTAAATTTTTGTATTATTAAAATGATGACCGGCGGAAATGAAATAAACGCACGAGCATTATATGAAAAGTGTACCAAAACTATATTAGTATTAACATTAATTATTGAGTGTAATAAAAAACCAAAATTAAACGGTGATACCGGTGATAGTATGATTAGAAGATTACTTGATATATTATTCCCCTCGAAATGGAAAGCGAAAGATGCCCCTGACCGGTATAAAGGTGATGGTTATAAAGATGCGGACCCTAATCTTAAAGAAAAATTAACGGAAATCGCACCAGTAATGTTTCATTATTTAATAAAATTTATGACCGATAATAATTTAAATTATGATAATATTTATAATATCAAAGTATCTAAATCAATCCACGATAGAGGTATGGAATATATTGAAAGTAATAATCCATTAAAAGAATTGATTGAAGACGTGGCGGAAAAAGTAAAAATAGTAGTGGATAAAGAAAAACCACCACTATTAAGCGTCAAAGATTTATATAAATTTATTAAACAGGGGGATTTCTGGAGGGCATCAACCCATAAATTTAAGCGACAATACGGTAAAAATAATTTTATAAAAGCACTGCGGAATGACCCCCAACTTAGTCAATACGTCGAGGAAATTAACGGGTGCTGTCACCTAAAAGAATGGAAAATAAGAGATGATCTCATAAGTGATGATGATGACTCTGATGATGAAACAGAGGGAGGATTAAATAAATAAATAAAATAATAAAATAATAAACTATTTAAATTTGAAAACTTGTTATCTCGCTGTCGTTTTTGAAACCTCTCTTAAGAATTATATTATTTAAAAAGGTTTGTATTTCGACCGCAAGTTATCAAGTTTTCAAGATTATAAAGTTTAAGGAGATTCTGGTGTATTTTTTTTTAGATTGGTTGGTGTCCGTGGGTGACCTGCCACCTTAGAATATGAATTAATAATTTGTGTGAAAAATGATCCAGCACTTAATAAAACGGTGGAAATTAATAATCCTAAAGTAGTATAATTTTCACCCTGTGATAAAAATACCGGTTTGCCATCTTCTGGAACATAAAAAGTGTAATTAGTTAAATTCATAATTTAAAACTATAAAAAATTTATATTTATTAAATATATAATGAATAATTATAAATCGGATGGCAGTTTAAAATGCGGTAAAATTATAGGTTATAATAATAATTCTGGAATCCTTCATATTTTAGGAAATGGTAAAAAACAATTTCAACCTAAACAAAATGTATTACCTAGAGACGGACTAGATTTAATCCAATATACAAATAATAAAAATGAAAAAGTTTTATTAAAAGAAATGAATGCTGACGGTAATGTAGTTTTATATAAGGGTAAAAAAGAGGAAATACACTTAAATGATGAATTAGAACCAAGACCGCCTCCTCCTAATGAACCAAAAACAGGTGGAATAACACAAAAAAAAAATATATCAAAATAATATATGATCCCGTCCTCGAATATTACATTTAAAACTTTAAAAAATGATTTAGGTGGTTATCAAAATATTAAAGCAGAACCTCAACCAAATATTAAATTAGATGAAAAAACACTGGCAAAAATAGAAGCAAGTCCGTTAACTACTGATGAATATATTATAATGGAACAATTCGCTCAATATCTACCTAGAGGAAAAAGAAAGATGAAATTAAACATTCCAGAATTAAGAACCGAATTATTAAGTTATGGAGGACTTAATGCCCTAACAGATAGCGATGGTCTTAGAAGTGGAGGATCCGCAGCTATGACTAATAATTTTAAAGCTAATCCTAAAAAATCTACTAAAGAAATTAAGGAAATGGAACAAAAAAACTTTAATTTAACTATTAAAAATAATAATAGAGTAAGTTCTAAAGCAAATCTTAATAATGGAAAAAATCCTAATTATACTAGTTTTAAAAATAATTTTATTATATATTAATATAAATGTCCGCACAAACGTATTTCACAAATAATTTTAAAAAGGGTAAAATAATAGATTATTTAAAAACGGATCCTAAAAAGATTTTAATTAATTACTGGAGAGGATATAATCAATTTGGATTAAACCCTAATGAAGGTCTTGTAAAAGCATTAGGTATTGAAAAACCATATCAATCAACAAAAGTAAAATATGATTTATTGGATCAATATGTTAGAAAAAGTAAAAGTAGGTCTGAATTTGATAATAATTTTAAAGCATTATATGACCTTTATGATTTTGAAGGAAAAATGGACTACGGAGAATATAATAAAGCATTAACAGAAGTTTATAAAAGTTTATCTGATTTTGAACCTCCTGCGATGGGAAAAGGTCCTCCTCCCGCAGATGAACCACAACCACCTAGTGACCCGCCCGTCCCCGCTCCTAGATTAAGAGGATCAAAATATCAAGTGATTAATCAAGCTGCGGAGGAAGGTGAAGTACTAGCAGTCACACCTAGAAATACATTTGATGAACCATTAGAACCACAAATGTCGGAATCTAAGAGGGTTAGTGGTCGAAAAGAAAAAGCAAAAACTATTGAAAAAAGGGGAGGTATAAGAGGTGCCGTTTTACCACCAACCGATCCAAAACCAGAAACGGATCCTGTAGAAGTAGAAATTACTGCTGATGGTGAATTTATACCAGCCACGCCACCACCACAGACTCCAGGTACAGAAAATCCAGATGCGTCTGCGATGCCATCACAAAGCACGGCAGAACCTAGTGCTCCTGCCCCTGCCCCTGCTCCCGCTCCCACACCGGATCCTGTATCTGAATCTATGGATAATATATCAAGAAAAACTACAAAAGTACCATTAGAACCAGAAGCGGGTATTTCAAAAGTAGATACTATACCCAAAGAAAGATTAGTAACAGAGGGTAAATCTGTCCAACAATTAAAGAATGATTTGATTTATTTTAAAAAAAATTTTAAAAAAGAATTATTTAGAGTTCAAGTAGATTTTAAAAATAATAATTTAGATTATCTGCAGAGAAAACATAAAGAAATAATTGCTAAATTAAATCCTAAAAAAGGTAAACAGGATACAAAAACTGGAATAATTATTAATGCTAGTGATTATATTAAGGAAAAATTAAAGGAAATATTAGTAGAAAACTCTATTAAAGGATTGACCGCCAAAGATTTAATTGTTGATGTTGAGGGAGATGACAAACCTAAAGATGAAGATATTGGTAGTTATGAATTTAAAGTCGGATCTGATGGTATGCCAATGGCGAAACGTGAACCAGTTTATAAGTATATACCAGAAGTTAACCCCAAAGCAGTTTTAGAACCTAAAAACGCAAGAATAAAAAATCCACCAACAAAATATAGAGGATTAGAACAAACCGCAAAAAAAATGGTAATGAATGATCCATTTATAAAACCACAAAAAGCAATTAGATTTAAATATTCATATTAATTATAAAATGTTCTCAAGAAAAATTAGAACAGACACGTCGGGGATAATTTACACTAATAATGGAGAGGATATTGATATAAAAAGTGAAGGTGGTGGAAAAATATTAATTAACGGTATAGAACCTAGTGCTGGTGGTGGTGGTAGTGGTATTTTACCGCCAAATGTTAATGGAACAGGTGACTTAACTACAACTGGTAATATTAGAGCACAAGGTGACGGTGTATCTACTGGAAAACTAGAGGGTGAAATTATAAAAGCAACTAGTGGTAATATTATAGCATCTCAAGGAAACGTAGAAGTATTATCAGGTAACGTAGAAATAAGCGGAACTGGTGGATTAGAAGTTAATGGAACAGGTATAATTAAAACTGTAGGTGGTGGTAATATAACAGCAGGTCTATCAGGAGATATTCAAACTACAACAGGGGATATAGTAAGTGGTAATAAAATATTTTTTGACGGAGATGATATATATCATAGAACAAATAATCCAGCCGCAGAAACTAGTTATGTTACTTATAAACAATTACCACAATTAGGGGCTAATAATACTTTTACAGGTGCTAATAAATTTGATGATAATACTACGGAATTTAGTGAGAAAGTATCAGTTGGAACTAGAGATGCTGGTGGATTATTTACTCAAAATCTAGCATTAAATAATAGTGGAAATATTGAATCTAAAACGATTAATAATAATACTACTATTACTTGTGGTAATATAACTTGTGATAATGGAGGAGATAATAGTTGTGCCGCTAAAACTTTTACTACTAGAACTAGTGGATTAGCAGGCTGGACTATAGAACAACAAACAGTACAAGGTGATCCTTTAGATAATATCTTACAAATAAAAGGAGGTCAAGTCGGGGCATATATAACTATTAATGATAGTGCTTTTTCTGGATCCGTTCCTAATATCACACTAGACCCACGAACTACGGCATTGGGTGGCCAAGTTCAAACCGACTTATTTACAGTAGGAGATGGTGCTAATGCTTTCAATATAACACAACCCAGATCAGGAGCTGATGTTAATAATCTATTAATTCAGGCAGGGGCGGCCAATACACCTATTAAATTTCAAAACAACACAGGAACAACGGATTTAGTTAGAATAGAACCTGATGGGGCTGATGGAAGTGGAAGAATATACTGCCCTGCTATTTACTTTGGAACTACTGGATTACATAATAGTATAGTGAATGATGTTGCTGGTCCTGAAAGTTTAGTCTTAAAAATAAGACAAGCAACCGCTAGTAGTGAAGTAGTATTTTTAGACAACGCCGACGCTGAGATTATAAGAATACAAAAAACGCAAATAGAATTCGGTCAAAATATTCCTATTCTTTTTAATAATTATTCATTTAGACCTCAACAATATACCTTTAATTTTACTGGTGCTCTTATAGATGATAATCCTACTGGTGTTCTATTTAATAGTCATAGCGCTCTATGGACTAATGTAAATGATGGTGGTCCAACTCAAACTCTTGCTACTATAGGAAATAACTTTTATAAAATGACTATAATAGGAGTTCCTGATAATAGTGCTGGTAGTTATGGTAATTTTAGATGGAGTGGTGATTTTCCATTTATGATTCCTAATTTTAGTCCTGCTATAGTTCCCCAAAGATACGATGGTAATTTTTGTATTGCTGATTCACCAGCAAATTTTACTAAACCTGATTTATGTGGATATAGTAGCACTTCAACTGATTATAAATTATGCTTTCCTAGTGTAACTGCTGGAACTGAAACATATACAGGAATAATTAGAATTACTATTTTAAATACCTAAAAGATTATCTATATATTTATTAATGAGTGTTAAACTAATTTGGATTACACCAAACGCAGAAAAATTAATAGCATATATGGCGAGAGTTTCTAATCCTAAAAATCAAAATAACGAAAAAATAACTGGATTACTTAAATATTGTATTAGAAACGGTCACTGGTCTATATTTGAAATGTGTAATATGTGTATAGAAATACAGACTACTAGAGCAATATCCGCACAGATTTTACGCCACCGCTCTTTTAGTTTTCAAGAGTTTAGTCAAAGATATGCTGAAGTAGAGGATAAACCTGATTACTTTGACTTGAGAAGACAAGACTTAAAAAATAGACAAAATTCTATTGATGATATTACAGAGGAAACAAAAAAGAAATTATATAATTCTATAAGAATGACTTTAGTAGATATTGATAGATGTTATAATGCTTTATTAAATGATGGAGTAGCAAAGGAGTGTGCTAGAATGATATTGCCTATGTGTAGTCCTACTAAATTATATATGAATGGAAATATTAGAAGTTGGATAACATATCTTAAGGTTAGATGTGATCCATCAACTCAAAAGGAACATAGAGATATAGCTTTACAAATTAAGGAAATTATTAAAAAAGAACTACCAATTATTTATGATGCTATATAATATATGGATAAACCTCTCTACAAACCATTCAAATCAAAGGCAAAGGGAAAGAAGATGTCAGTTTATGTTAAAAAAGATGGTAAAAAAAAATTAATTCATTTTGGAGATTCTAATATGAAGGATTTTAGACAACATAAGGACCCGGTTAGACGAAAATCATACCTAGCACGTTCTGCTGGAATAAAAAACAAAAAAGGTTTAACTAAAAATGATAAAAACTCTGCTAACTATTGGTCGAGAAAGGTGCTTTGGAATGCTTAATCAAAGTTTAAGGAAATTTTCTTATTTACTATAGAAAATATAGATAAACAGGGATGAGGTTTGGTTTTATTTCTTCTAGTATATCCCCATTTAATTCTTAATCTTTCTTTATTTTTTTGAAACCATATAGCCTTTAATAATTTTAGTCTTTCTTTATGAGTTTTATTATAAATTTTAGTTCTTTGAATAATACTGTTTCGATTGCGATAATTATAATCCGCAGAGTGTCCTTTTGTATCATAATAATAATTATTAGAACGTTTATAACAATCGTGAACCATTATTATTTTTATAAATATTTTTTTAAATCATCCTTATAAAAATATTTATTGTTTTCAGTTCCTCTTCTATCTGCTTTAATACTATATCTTAATCTTCCTAAATATGTTAATCTCCACCCATTTAATTTTTTAAATTTTTTTCTAAATGAATAAATATCATCTCCATCCGTCCAATAATATGGATGTTCCGTTATTTGGATCAACATAGTTTATTAGGTTTATAATTACTTAAATATATTTAATGATTTAAAATAATCTAAATTTATTTTCTTTTTAGAAACTATAAATGACTAGTCTGATTAACAACTCGAATTCCAATTCCGCCCTAATCAATACCATAAATTCATCTCAATCTAAACATAATCCTAATGTTTATAGCACTAAAAAAATATACCCAGCAGCTGCAACCACTTATGTAAAAACTAAAAAATCATCGGGATCTGTTTCTGCCAATCAAACGATAACTTTTGATTTAATGAAATACGGCATCGCTCAACAGATTTTATTAGTATATAAAAAACAGAGTGTCAACACCTTTATTGTACCGCAATATGACCTTCTAAATGTAATTGATAGAATTGAACTATTAAGTTCCAGTAAAGTAATCGATACCCTTACTAAATATGACCTTCTTAGTCAATTTTCTAATTTAGACTCTAGTCAATATAATATTGTTAACAGATCTTGCCTAGCATCTAGAGAAACTGCTAAAGAGCATCTTTTTGTTGTACCATTAGTATTTGGTTTTTTTAAGGATATTAATACTAATTTAAACTTACAGTTTAATGAACCGATGAGTATTAGAATTAGATGGGGACCAACATTCGCCACCGGAGCAGATAGTGCTAGTCCACCAGCAAACGTTGCGGGAGTGACACTAGACCCCGACTATGTATATCTTAAAATGCGATACAAAGCATATAATGAGAGTGATTTTAGTGAAATTCTTGCCCAGAACTATAATGAGCCTGAGTTGAATCAATTATCCTCAGGATTTTATAATGAAAATACCGCAGTAGGAGAATTACCGGTCCCATCAGCTGCCGGAATCTCTGCTCTACCTTTTACCGGTAAGGGGATACCAGTGGAACTAAAAAACACCGACTGTGTAAATGATTTTTATATTACAGTAATTAGAAACGCAGTCCCAACCGCTCCTGCTACTAAGGCACCCCTTAAAATTAATAGGGTAAGAATGACCGCCAGTGGTCAGGAAATCTTTGACCTAGAGGAAGAGGAATTATTTTATTCTAAATTATGTGTAAATGGTTTTTCAATTCTAACCTCTGCGTCTGCGGCATCGACCACTCCTATTGTTAATATTGTTAAAATCCAAACCGGTTTATGGGAATATGCCGGTGGTGGAACACAATCTAACACTCTTTCTTTAAGAGAATTAAATAATCCTATTATAGAAGTATGGTTTGAGGATACCTACACTGCGGCGGAAGTAACTGCTGCTAACGCACTAAAATATGATGTAATAGTCACGGAAGACGCAGTTAAAATCTACTCAACTACTAGTTCAACAGGCAGAGTCCAAACCGCACTTAGTAATTAAATTTTTAACTGGATTTTTCAAGTTATTTTTTATAATAAAATATTTACTATTATTAAATGCCAATCCTTCATCTCCGTATATCATCAAACGACCAGAATATAGATTTACCTAAAGAATTACTCGCACAAAAATTAACATTTATTAGAGCTAATATTTATAAGGATACTACTGCTGGTGCCGATTATCAAGGAAGTGTATTTATTGATTTAGATTTTTTTAATGGATTTGAGGTTAATAGTAATTTAAGTGATAATTTTTTAATTGTTCCTATAAAAAAAGCAGAGGAAATACAAACATATCAATTTGAACAGGAGTTTAACGCAGAGGCAGTTAAACAAAGTTTTAATTGTAAGGTTTTTTATAATGATCCAACTACAGGGGCGTTTATTAAAGCACCTTTTAAGGAGGGTACGTCCGTCGCCGGTCGTATTATTCATATGGATTTATTTTTTCAAGTAGCATCATTATGGGATTACACTAGTTACTAAGATGGCAGTCCACCCACGGACACCCCTCAATCTAAAAAAATGATAACTTGAAAACTCGTCGTCCTTTTTAAACTCTCTCCAAACAATTAATAAAATAATATAAGTTTAAAAACGACAGCGAGAAAACAAGTTTTCATTTTAATATATCTATATAATTTAATGATAAAAATCGACGAAGATTTAAATAAAGAGGATCAAATCAAAGTAGCCAAAGATGAAAGCAACGGAGTAGAACTGGGTAATGTTTATACTAATAATCAATCATTAAACGTGCGAAATGTTGATGAAATTTATTTTAGAACTCTTGAACTTTCGGAGGCGGTTTATGATCCAGAGGTTAAATTTGATGTTGATAAATATTTTATTCAAGGAACTTTTCCGTGTTTAATAACCTATGATGGTCCTTTATTATATATAGCATTTAGAGGAACAAACCGCAATTTTTCTACTTTAGAAACTGCTTATAATAGTGTAGCTAATATCTGGGCAGATATGGATACTTGGGATGGTACAAATAATCAAGAATTATCTAGTCACACCGCATTTTTAAATTCATTAGACGGGCAGAAAGTAAAATTAAAAGTTCACGCAGGGTTTGCCAAAGAATTAAATAAATATTATCAAGATATTAGAGATGAAATTGATAAATATAAAGGAAGTGTTAATAGTTTAGTTATTACCGGTCATAGTGCTGGTGGAGCACTAGCAACTTTATTTTATTATGTTTATGAAAATGATACAAATAGAACTAAATTAAAAATACCAGTTGAAAAGTGTATTACTTATGGTAGTCCTAGAGTTTTGATTAATAGTCATTTAAATATGGAATTATTTTATGATAGATGTACTTCTATGATTAGAATATTTAATACCTTAGATATTGTTCCATATTTACCTTTACACAATCCAGTAACTTTTACAACTAATATAGCTAGCGGATTTACCCACGTGGGCATACCTTTCCCCCTAGATAGTAATGTTAAAAATAATAGTTTAAATTTATTAATACTAAATATTTTAAAAACCGAATCGGATTCGATGACAGTAATTAATAATTTTTCTATGGATGAGGTGATGGATAATGATTTAATAGGATTTATGTTTAATGATAAATACCTAAAATTATTAAGTGAAAGTATGTTTACAGCATATCAAAATTTTACTACTAAACCAAATCAAAAAATAAAACAGGAGGCATATATAAATGAGTTAATGACAAATTTAAGAGAAGAACCAGATTATACTAAAAAATGCGATTTATTAAAAGGTTTTTCTATAAGTGATATATTAAAAGAAAATCCTATAGGTGAAACGGAGGCACAACAAAACTTTACCATTTCAGGAATAATTAATAGTATATTAGGATATAACGAAATAGGAGTTAAAGCACACTTATTTCCCGAATATATTAAAAATTTAACTTTATTACTTAATAGAGAAGTAGATGAAGGAGTTCCGATATCCCAACCAGTAGAAGATGGAAAATATAACGTTTTACCATATCCAGTAGTCCCATCTCTTAGAAAAATGTTAAACGAATTAGAAGATATTTTAATGGAGGAAATACAATCTGGAAAAATAGTAGGATTATTAGAAAATTATGAGGATGGAGATATTATGATAGAATTTAAATAATATTATTACTTAATGGATGTAGCTAAGCAACCTTCAGGGGAAGAAACTTATGATTTATCTAAAATAAAAAGTTTTGATGTTAAGGAAATACCGTCATCGCCGTTTTTAATTTTTTTAGGAAAGCGTAGATCTGGAAAATCTGTTTTAGCAGAATATTTATGTCATCAATTAATAAATGAGTCTAAAGTGGACTGTGTTTTTTTATTTAGCAAGACCGATGCGGGATTTGATATTATTAAGGATCACGAAGCACGTTTTGATTCTATTGATTTACTCCCGAATATAGTAGATAATTTTAAAAAATATAATGAGTATAATAAGATCCAACCTTTAAAATCTAAACAAATTAAATTATCGTGTATTTGTATTATCGATGATTTTGCGATTGATTTAAAATCTAAACAATTTAATATTTTAGAATATTTAAGTGTAAATGGTAGACATTGTGCTTATCCACCTTTAAATTTAACTTTTATGATTTTAGCACAAAGTTTAACAAAAATACCTAGAGTAGTAAGATTAAATTGTGATGTAATTTTTTTAAATCAAATATCTAGTATGAGGGAGTTAGAAATGGTTACAGATGAAAATTTATTTTTATTAGATAGTTCTAGAAATGGTAAAAAGCAGGGACGTGATTTATATCATAAATTAGTCCAGTCAGAGGATTTTCAATTTATCGCAGTTGCTAATTATACACAAAATAGTAAAACTTTTGAAGATTATATATATACTTATAAAGCTATAATGGATAAAAATGGAAAATTTAAATCTTAATTATAATATGCCAATGTCCATTTGTGTTTTATCAAAAGGACGACCAGATATTTTTGAAAAGAAAACATATAAATTATTGAAACGCCATCAGTTATTAGAATGGACTACTTTATTTGTTTCTAAGGAGGATGCCGTTGATTATAGTCGTTTTAAACTACCTATAGTTGTTAGTCCTGATGGATATGTTAATTGCTGCAACTTTATAACTGACTATTATGAAGAGGGTCATAGTATTATATTAATGGCAGATGATTTAATAGAGTTTTATCATTATGACGGGTCTAAAAATGTTAAAATCCAAAACTTACTAAATTTAATTTTGAATATGATTTATTTAATGTCTTTGGAAGGTATTAATTTAGCTGGTGTATATCCTAATAATAATCCATTATTTTTGAGGGGAAATAAAAAGGATATTACTACTGATTTGAGATTTATTCACGATGCTTTTTGTATTATAATAAATAAAAAAATATATTTAGATGAAAAAATAAATAAAGCAGATTTCCAAAGGACAATTGAATATTATAAACGAGATGGTAAAATATTAAGATATAATAAATATAGTTTTGATACTAAATTTAATAAGGGTAAAGGTGGTAATGAGGAGGAAAAATTAAATGAAAAAAAATACGCAGATTTATTCTATGAAAAATATAAAGATTTTATACAAAGAAGGATTTATCATAAATCCGGCACGTCGTCGTTTGTGTTGCGGAAAGGTGGCGGGATACCCACGGACACCCCACAATCTAAAAAATAAAAATATTGAAAACTTGATAACTTGCGGTCAAAATACAAACCTTTTTAAATAATATAATTCTTAAGAGAGGTTTCAAAAACGACAGCGAGATAACAAGTTTTCAAAAAAAATATTTTATATAAATAAATGGGAATGACACAATCTATTCCGGAATATGAAATAGAGGAGTTTATGCTTTATCGTCTACCATATAGTAAAAAATTTAATTTAACTGAGTGGGATTTTTGTCCTGATAAAAATAAAGATTACTGGTTTAGTAAAAAAAAGATTACCAAAATTCCTAACGAATTTTATAATTATGATAAATATTTATTCGTATAAACTAGTTTCATCGTCGGAAGACATTTCATTATCACCATCATAATTAATTTCATAAACATAATCCCTAAGACTATCCACTTCAAACTGAATTTTAAGTAAATCCTGCTTTATTTTAATAATATTTTCATATATTTCGTCAATCAATCGCATCGTTAAATAACTCATTTATTAATAATAAATATTTTAAATATCCTTAATAAACAAATGCCTAAATTTTCAAAACCAATTAATCGAGGATTTGATTTTAAGTGTCCCTTTAAAGAGTGGATCTTAAAAATTAATATTTTTAAAAAAAAAAAAGATATAGACATAAATGAATAAACTGCTGAAACAAAACATCGATTATTTAGTCCAACAACACAATTTTAAGAATATTCCACCAAGAAGTGAAGGATTTCTTATTAATTTTTTGAAAAGATTAGTAATTGCTGGAGGGGCAGATTATATCAAAGATACGGGAGGATTTATGGCAGATATGAAGTCCTTACAAGCCACTGATTTAATAAAATCAAATTTAGAAGATATAAATAAAAAAGGATTTATTACAGATATTTCTAATAAATCTAAAAAATTATTAAAAGCATTAGCCAATAAAAAAAAAAGAAGAAAAACTAAAAATTTTGTACCTCAAGAAGTATTTAGTGGTAATTGGTATGGAACTAGTCAACCTATGCAGTCAGAAGTTTTAGAACTTGATTTTATACCTCCTAAAGCAAAGAAACCTAAAGCAAAACCCGTCAAAACTATAGAAGCAGAACGCTCGCCTTCACGATCGCAGACAAGTGAACCCGTCAAAACTATAGAAGCAAAACCCGTCAAAACTATAGAAGCAAAACCGGTTAAAGCAGAACCAGCAAAACCCGCTCCATCTATGCCTCCTCCTAAAACAAAGCCGCCTGAAAAATCTAAAAAGGTTACTTATGATGATTTACCCCCGGATATTAAAAAAAAAATAAAAGAGTATTTGCCACCGGATTATAGTTATTTTAGAAAATTACCAACTAATATAAAACAAATAATAAAAAGTTTTATTGAACCAACCCGATTAGAAAAATATAAAATAATATTAAAAGACCTTTTAGGACAAGATAAAGTATATACTAAAGAGCAATTAATATTTGGTTTTGATGCTATAAGAGACTGGTACCAAGGTAAAGTAGATTATTCAAACGAACCAGTAATGACCGACGACGGACTAGAAGCATATTTAAAAAACCTTTTTAAAGTGAAAGAAGTTACTTTACCTAATTGGATATATGGGCATTATTACCCCGATGAACACGAAGATCCTGAAAGTGATAGGAAAGTATATTATTGGGAGGGGAGTAACGGGAGGAAATTTCCATTTGACAGACCGAACCCAGATGATTGGCATAAATTATATGACGATATAATAGGAGCTAATCCTGGGGTTCGAGGTACTTTTGCTGACGATGTTGAGGAATCCGATAGCGAAAATGAAAATCCCCGATATGATTCGGATGAAGATGAGGTCCAATCTAGAATTACCAGTGAGGAACTAAGAAAATTACCCGGCACTTGGGAAGATAAATCTAGTTTAAAACCGGATTGGACTGATATTATAGATGATAAACCATTAAGAAAATCTACTTCTAAACCACCACCTAAAACGGTAAATGAATTATTAGACTCCGCATCGAGTGGATCATCCTCTGATTCAAGTGTAAATCTAGATGCGATTGCTACGTCCTCCGATGAAAGTTTAATGATGACTGATAAATCCGGTGAAAGTAGTGGTGAAACCGATTCATCTGTAAATTTGGTGTCGGAGGCGGAAAGTGATGGATCATATAATTCTGGATATGATGAAAGAGTAGATAAAGAAATTGATGATATGTTAGACACTAGAACAGATTTAGAAAAACAAATTGATAGAGCGGGTTCTTCTATTTTAGGAGCTAGTGAAAAAGAAAAAAAAACTTTTTTTGAAGAATATCAAAAATTTAGACAACAAAAAAAAGCTCCTAAAAAAAACTTGAGAGGTAAAAGTTCTAAACCAAAGGACGAGGATCAAAAGGAAGCAGATGAACTTAGAAATCTAGTATCGAGTGAATCGGAGGATTCGGATAAAGAAAAGGGAGGAGGGGGAGAAAGAGAACCAGAATATCGAGAAATTAATATAGAGGAATCATCATCGGAGGAGGAGAAAGAGGAAATGAGGCAGGAGGAAACTAAAGAAGAATCATCACCTGTGGAATCATCACCGGAGGAATCATCGGCGAGTGAATCCGAGTCGGTTGACGAAGAATTAATACAAGGATGGAAAGGATTTTATCCAAAACCAGCATATAAGTCTAGTGAGGCATTTAAATTAAAAGTAGCTAAAAGGATTGATTTAGAATTTCCAGATTTGAGTGAAATTATGAAATATAAATTGAAACAAGATTATATAAAGGATAAAAATAGAAAATTTAGGGAGGGAACACAAACTATAAGTAGGTCCCGAGGTATAAACGATATAATAAATTATGAATATATAGATGGATCGTGGAAGGAGAAAGTAACACTTTCCAGTGTTTCGGGCTCTGAAACTATTGAGGGTCGTGAAGAAGTAGTTGAAGAATCGGATGCGACTACCACAGATGAATCGGATGCGACTACCACAGATGAATCGGAATCATCAGTAAATTTAGTATCTGGCGATGAAGACAGTGGTTATGAGACTGAATATTAAGGTTGTTGACTACACATTTATGGTTGTTGAGAACACCATATACCATTTTTTTTATTAAAACACATTAAATTAGGATTACAACCACAATAATAGGGTTTCTTATTTTTCCAGTAATTTATAATTAATTTATTTTTTAAATTTGTTCTTATTTTAATAAATTCTACTAATCTTAAAACATAAAATTCAAAAACTTCTAATGATATTTTGGCTATAGCTAATCTATGATTTGTTTTAGATAAAGTTGGTATTTGTGCTTTTCTTTTTTTAAAAAATTTAGAGGATGCCTTGTCTTTCTGGATCAATTCTTTTAAATATTTACTATTAAAATCATAAAAAGTCAAGTAATTTGATACCGCCTTTTCTTTAATCATAAACTATTTAAGATTAAAAGGTTTAAATAATTTAATGAAGTATCTAGTAGAGTTGGTAGAAAAGATAGAAAGTATAGAAAAAGTTTATATATTATTTGATAATATTTTGATAGAAAAAGGTTTGGGTAATTATCGCACGATATTTAAAAACTATGATTAGTTATTCTTTCTTTGGCATAATTAAAAATTGTTTCATCTAATTCCATACCTATAAAATGTCTATTCATTTCTTTACACGCCACTCCCGTAGAACCACTACCCATTACAGGATCACAAACCACGTCACCTTCTTTACTATAATATTTAATTAAAAATTTTAATATTTCTACAGGTTTAGGTGTGCTGTGTTTTATTTTTTCTGGACATTTACATTCTAAAACACTCATAGGAAATGGTTCAATAATAATGTCTTTATTTCTATTACCTGCGTATAAGTGGGGCGGACCATACACACTATTTGATTCATTTTCTTTTTCTTTAATTACACTCATAGGTAGTCTTTCTTTAAATTGCTTACCACCACTTTGTTTTTCATTTGTTTTACCATAGCAACCCTTTATACCAGTTGCCTTAATTTTTTCGGTATATTCTTTTACTGCTTTAGCGGGTTGTTGATAAACTCCTTTCGTTCTCATTTCGTACGGTTTTTCTAAATCTAATTTGTCCGTTAATTCTTGGTCTTCTTTAATAATACTATCGGGTAGTTTAACATTATACACTTTAGCGTTATGGCATATCTTCCCCTTTTGAGAGTATAAGTCAGAAGTGGACTTGTTTTTTTCACGACCTTTTTCTATATATTTTATATTATCATCTTTTAGATGACTTGATATATCATAATTAGGAGATAATTTACTAAAAACATAAATCATCTCGTGCTTACGCATTGGTTGACGGTGACTATTTAAGTGACCACACGCTCTATTTTTAACCCAGCAGAAGTCGTGTCTAAAATATTTTGGATTACTATTAATTAGGTCAATACCGAATCGAGTGGTACACCAAAATATAAATGGGGTTTTATCACTTTTAGCGGTTCTAATTAATTGGGCCCAGAATTCTTTTAAATCTAGTTTTTTATCCCAATCGCAATTTGTACACCCGTATGGTAAATCTTGGATAAATAAATCAATTGATTTATCTGGCATTTCTTTTAAAACTTTTAGACAGTCATCATTAAATAAATCCATATAATAATATTTAGTTTATTTTTTTTTATTCTTTAACATTCCACACCCACCCAATTAAAACTAGGAAAATGAATAAATGGAAATTGTTGATTTTCCTTTAAAATTCTTTGTATGTCTTCATCTTTATCGATTATGATACCTTTGAGTGGTATTTTATAACTATTTAATTTATATAAATTAAGGGGGTGTTCTTTATCTAAAACTCTTTCTATTGCTCTATGACCGGTAGTTTGAGTAACGTATCGTGCTTTCCATATTTCATATATTTTTATATTATTTTTAGCGTCAATATTACCGGCAATTGTATCTAAAAATTTAATGATCCAATCATTACCTTTTACAGAATAAATAATATTATTATCTTTTTTACCGATATCATTTTCACTCAAACCTAATTTAAATAATGTCGATATAATAGGTGTATTAATTATTATATCGCAGTCAACATAAAGACCGCCGTGACTATGAAGAATGATCCATCTAATAAAATCTACTTTCATTATACCATATTTAAAACTATTATATAATTTAATATATTGTGGGTATTTATTTTCTAATAATTCCATTATATTAATTTCAGTCCAAAAATAAAGTCTATGATTGTTTTCTCTGCAGTATTTTTCTAATTCTATTTCACAGTATTTTTCTACTTTACCCATTTTTTTATTATTACCAATATTTATCCATACTCGGTGTATTTTCATTAATTAGTCAAATGATAAAATTATTTGTTTATTAATTATTCTAACAGGAATAATATTACTGCGTTTTTTAATACTATACGCTTTTTTCTGGTATTCTTTGTGATATTGTTTTAATTTTTCTTTATTTTTTCTATAATAATCCCGACTGTAATTAGGATTTTTAAGTTTATTTTGATTATATTGAATAGATGATTTTTCTTTCATTAATTCTTTATTTTTTTCATAATACCGGTCCCAGTATAATTTTCGTTTATCCATTATAATATAGTTATATTTTATTTACTGGTCGACCTCTAAGTGTATTTTAATTTTACCCCATATCGGGTGGATGAAGATTTGGCTGGAGATTCGGTCTAAATCTATCCACCATTGTTTCTTTTTTCTAAATTTCATATGTGTCGCTCTCCATTCGTCTCTTCCCATAGTGAATGTAAAGGTACATCTAGATATTCCTGTATAATATAATCTCTCCGTGTTATCAAACACCCGATCGACATCATTCCAGAATGATATATACGGTTGCCGTCCGTCATATATTACATCACCCTGAAATGGTGGACGTCTTGTGGTCGGATCCGGTGATAGATTACCCCACACCCAGTCAATATGGTCTAACATCTGGTCATATATACTCTCCCGACATATAGGACACTTTTTACTTTCTATTAAGTTAGGAGCACACGTTTTACATACGGATGCGTGTCCATTACACATAATCATATCGGTCGTTTTATCATAACATATAGGGCATTCGGGTGATTCGGCGTGTGTTTCGACGGGTGTATCGACACATACGGACTCCTTAATCATTATTTTATCATTTTCTATAAATAATGTTTTACTTTCCCATAACATTTTTAGTACTTTGTCCACGGCGTGATCGGTCAATAAGTCTCTAAATGTGATGAAATCCATATCGTCGGAGTTTTGAGTTGTATTATCATTATTATTCATCATTATACGCCTCTTTATATCATAATTTAACTTAAATCAAATTTTTTTCAGCGGTTAAGGTGGCGGGACGGGCACACCCCACACAAATCTAAAAAAATGATAACTTGAAAACTCGTCGTCCATTTTAAACTCTCTCAAAACATATAAACAATTATAATAAGTTCAAAAACGACCAC
>WLWG01001176.1_pt1 | contig 24504 bp, 31 predicted proteins | sample 6712871 | NCBI WGS metagenome assembly WLWG01 (sample SAMN12718693, study PRJNA515312) | sponge metagenome | isolation source: marine sponge | host: Mycale hentscheli | place: New Zealand: South Island, Marlborough, Capsize Point | collected 2003-05-01
TTTGCGATAGTTTTTAAGGCTCCGCCTTTACCGCCTAATAGTCCTCCGAGAAGATTAAGCACTATGCTGCTCCGCCTGTCATCCAGCTAATTATCCAGATAACAACGATCGCTACAATAGCGGCCTTAATCCAGTCCTTCATTTTCCAATCTGACCACTCTTTAATATGTGACCATAGATCTTTTAGTAAGTTCATAGAACCTCCTTTGTTTAAGATGAGGATTATACTATTTTACGCCTTTAAAAGCTACTTTTTTAATCTGCGCATTGCTTGTCTGACCTTTTGGACCCGAACCTTTGTTGTTTTTTACAACAAAAGCAGGAAAAGTCATTGCAGCATCAGAACCCACTTTCATGTTAGGAAAAGGGTTTTTTTGCGATACAGTAGTCATTTTTGCATTTTTAAATTTCATTATTTTGCCTTTCCATAGCCGCGTTGAGCCAGTCTACCTGCTAAACCGCCTTTTTTTAATTTTTTTGTAGCTCCTGCTATTTTGTCAGCTTTAGTAGGATTAGGATTATTGTCTATTCCTGCTTTTACAGATAGCATACCAAAATTCGTTTTAGATTTTTTTGACATTTATTAATGTATAGTTGGTTTTAAAAGATTTAGCAAGTCTCTTCCATTATGATTCATAATTTTATCATATTCTTGCTCAGTAAGATTATTGTGATACAGCATTTTTGCTACACCCATCATTGCACCCGCTAAAAGTATCTGTTCTTCCTGACTTGTTACTGCTGTATCGGAAAAATTCATTAACTCGTTAAGATATTCCTGTAATTTATCTGTTGCGCTTTGCATTGTTAGTGTTTTGTTTAGATAAATTAACATTTGCACGTAATTGTGCAATATCTTCTTGTGAATCTATTCTATCTTGCGCTATTTTTGCTGTTTGTTGTAGTTTTTTCTCATCAATACCTATTTGAGCTTCATCAACCATTGCTTTTCTTTGTATATCTTGTGCTCTGAGGTCTATTTCTTGTTGTTTTAGCCCTACAAGTGGATCTTGATTCATTTCTTGAACCGCTTCTGCCTCTTCTTGAACCATTTCATCTGTCATTTCTGCTACTTTTTCTGCAACTTGACTTTCAATACGCTCTTGAACCTGTAATTGCAGCTCTTCTGGTATTTGACCACCGTATTGAGCCGTTATTTGATCTATTTCAGGTTTAGATTCTTCTTCAACTTCTTCTCTTGCCTGTATACTAACATGTTCCATGATGTGAGCTTGCAAAATAGCCATAACTTGAGGATTACTTTTTACTAAAAATGACGACATTAGTGCTCTGTGAGCATCAAGGTGAGCATTATGGTTTTGTCCTCTGAATGCTACAAGAGGTTGTCCACTCACAGCTCCTGAATTTTCTGTGCCAGGATCCATCGGTTGAGGTTGCGCAGGGACAGGAAGTAAAACATCTATGTCTTTTACACCAAGTGCCTGATACATTCTTCTATATGCTTCATACATGTTATGTGAAGCAGGATCAGCTTGAGCTAATTGTAATTGTGTTTGTGCCAACGTAACACGTTGTGCCATAGAAAAGATGTTTGGATCAGATACTGGAATAATATCAATATCTTTTGAGAAATCAGATTGTTTTAAACCTTGTATTTGATCAGTACCTACTTCGTATGGATACTGAGGATCTAATGATTCTGAAAAAATCTTAGCTAATAATTTAAATTCTATTTTTTGTGCGTAGTGTAATCTTTTATGAATAGCACTCATGACTCGCGCACCACGTTCCATTAACGCCATTGTTGTTCCAACAGGTGCTCCAGCTTGAGCTGCGTCTCCTACTTTTTGATCAGCGACAGCGGCAAATCTAGATCCTGCTTCTACACAAAAACCTAGTAGTTGAAATAAAGTACCACTTGGTTCTTTGTAAGGTAAAGGAACTAATCCTTCACGTAAACTTCCACCAGGTGCATCTACATCTCTAAACTCTCCTGGTTGTAAAGGAGTATCATCATCTGCAACTCTGAGTCCTCTAGCTTTGAAACCAGCAGGTAAATTAGATAATGTTCCTGCATCTAATAATTGTCTAAGAGCAGCAGTTGCTGTTCTTGATAAACCACCAAGCATGTGAATAAGACCAAAGCCGTAAAAACTAAAGCCAGGTAAAAATTTGTAGTGAACAAAATACTGACGTTTTTTCTGTCTACCGTCTTGTTCGTCGTAGTTTCTATATATAGATAAAATGTTTGATGAGCCTTCATCAATTGTTACAATGTAAGGAACTTTAATTCCATCCTCACTATCGATACCTTCAATATTTAAATCTACATGCATCTCTAATAATTGATAGTCTTCATCATGATAACTTTTTTTAATGCCAGATAGTTTTGCTTCCTCTTCTTGTAGTGCTGTCTGATTATTCAGAACAGATAAATCTACATCTCTATACATCCCAGCTACTTGCATTTTTGTTATGTCATTTTTTGTTCTTCTAATAACATGTGTTATTCTTTCGCAAGAAGGAAAGTCTGTTGTTTGATAAGGTACATACAAATCATCACTTGGTACAAATTTAGATACAGCTCTTCCTAATCCATCATCATAGTAAACTTTTTTAAAAGCAGAACCTGATAGTGGTAAATAAAATAATAGTGAATCCATATCGGGATCGTATTCTTCCATCTCGTATGTAATTTGATAGTTCATAAAATCTTTAATACGTTGCGCTTGTTCTTCTTTTTGTGTTGAAGTGTTGCCTAAGATTTGCGTGTTTACAGGTCCACCACTTGGTAGTAATTCTTTATAGGCTTGTGCTTGAAATTGTGTAATTGCTTCGGACAACATAGGATGTGTCACGGAACTCGCACCTTGGAAAGGTTGTGACCTCTCTGTGTATTTAAATCCAAGAAGATCTAATCCTTTTTTATATGTTTCTTCCCAATCTTTTCTCGATGCTTTATCATCTTCAAATGCTTGACGTAATTCACTAGATATGATGTTAAGAGTATCATCATCTAAAACTTCTGCAATGTTCATATCAAAAGATGGTGTAACAACTTGTTCTTGCTCACCAATAATAGCAGAGCCGTCTTCCATCATTGTAATGTTGTCATCACTCATAGATTCTTCAATTTGCATTTCTGTTAGTTGCTCTATTGCTTCCTCTTGAGCGGGTATAAATCCTATAGGTTTGTCAATTGCCATTATGCTGCCTCAAATATATCAATTATTTCGGGAGTATACACCATCCCTCCTTTTTTTCTATGAGTTTTATGAGGTAGTAGCATCTCTGGTGTAATTTTAACAGCGTAAACTTTTCCCATACCTTCTACTTCTATTATTTTAAACTCAGAATTATTTTCTTTTGCTGCCCTCTTTAAAGATTTTTCTAATACAGAAGTATAGTGTTTACCTTTAGGATCAACACTTTCAGGTCCTCCATAGAACTCTTCTACACCAATTCCTTTTAATTGTTCTCCTGCCTCTTTTGCAGCTTTTCTTTCTTCGATAGGTGTATTTGTTCCACCTTTGTTTAAACCCATACTTTCATAACGTTTTTTAATAAATTTTGCAGGAGATACAGCATACCACTGTGCAGCATCAGGTATCTTATCTGGCCCATATAGTAAATTAGCAGCGTTAGCTAAATCACTTTTAATAACTAATTCTCCCCATTCTGTTCTGTTTTTAAAAGGAACATTAGGAAAAAGTTTTTTTATAGAATCTTCTGATAGTTGTGTTTCTAAAGTGCTTAATAATTCTGTTTCTTTTTTGTAAGCAGCTCTTACTCTATTTCGTAAATCGTCAGTAGCGTTTGGACCTGCTTCAGCTAATTCTTCAAAAACATTTTTTGTTTTGGCAAACTCATCAATGAACTGTTGCATATCCTCGTCTGTTTTAAATAAAGGTCTAAAGACATTTTTATTTTTTAAGTAAAATTCTGCAACGGCAGGATCTATATCTCTGAGAGGGCTACTATAGTCAGCTTGAGCTATTGCCAGTCTTCTTTTCTCTGCACTCGCATCAATTAAATCACCCAAAGATTTACGTAGATTATTTTCCATTTCTTTTGCTTGTTGCAAAATATCGGATTGTATTTCGTCTGCCATAGTTACAACAACTTTTTTTCCTACTGTTGATGCTTCCATCTCTTCTAACTTAACATTATCATTTTGTATTTTACTTCTAAATTGACGTATTTGGTTAGCCAAAGGCGTGTCAAGCTCTTCTAAAAATGCCATTCTTGAATTAATGGTTTCTGTAATCATTCTTGGGTTCATCTCCTCAATTGGAGTTAGATCTTGAGTTGGTGCTCTTCGTATTTTTTCATACGCTGATGCTTCCAATCCTTTTAATTGATTTTTTAGTTTTGTTTGATTACGTTTAAGTGTTCTTATCATGGCAGGGTCAACCGATAACTCAATCCCTTGTTTTGTTTTTTCTACAGGTAATGTTGCATTACGATCTGTTTTCCTAGACCACGCCAAAACATAATCTTCTGCAAAGTCATGTCCTGATTTAGGTAATACCTTTGGATCAAAAGGAATATTTTCAGGATCAAGGAAAATAACATCTTCTCGATAAGAACCTGGTAAAGCTCCCGCTTCTTGATAGCCGTCGTATTTAGCTCTTTTTTCACCACCGTATCGTGCACCGCCATACGTAACTGTTTGAATTTTACGCATCGGGCTTTTACGAACAATGCTTAGTAAATCTTTTTTTGTAATAGCAGAGTTTGTTTTTTTTGCTGCTTCTAAAAAGTTAGTTAATAAATTGTCTTCAACCTCTGGTCGAGAAACACCTTTTGCGTTCATGAAAGTAAAAAACTCATCTACACTATTAAACGTCTTTGGTGTGTTGGGGTCCATGAGCCGTGCTTCGAGGCCCGAGTAAAATACAGATTCATTTGGTTCAGGTGAATCAATGATTGTTTTTTTATTTTTGATCGAGCCTACAGCAGTTTCTCCTGTTGGCGTATCTAGAATATCGATGTCCTCTTTAAAGTTTACCTCTGCTTCTGTACCAAGTTTACTGGATATATTCTCCATGTTCTTTTTTTCATTCTTTGTAAATTCTTGAATAAGGGTCTTTGCTTTCTCTACACCTGCTGTCGCCCATACAGGAGCCTTACCAAATATTTCTTTAAATGCACCCGCTACTTGTATTCCTTCAGGTTCGTTAGATCCTGTTTCTTCAAAAATATTTTCTGCTAACTGAGGTTCTCCTCCTAACGCTAGTCTATCGGCACCTTCTAATAATTCACCGCGGTCCTCGGACAAAAACTTATCTGTAAATTTTTCTCCTTCTGAGGGTTCTGGTTCAGACTTTGTTTCGGTTTCCGCAAACTCTTCTAACGCGCTAGGTTTCATTAAAAGATCTCCTTTTTCATCAAAAGTAAAAAATTCATTTACTAAATCAAAAGGATATTTATCTCCTTTAGAGTCAACGTAAAAATCCCCATCTGGGTTTGCTTCTTTTGTCATCATAGAACCAATAAGTCCACCAATCATGTTTAGACGTAAAAGTCTCGGCAGCACTTTTTTAATTACTGTTGCTTTTGCCGTTTCTCCTTTGTACCCTTGTGGCAGTGTTCCTTTTAAAGCATTAAGAACTTTTTTAATTTTGCCTGGACCATCTGGTTGAGCTTTCATAGCTACATAAAATTGGCCCACGGAAAACGGATAAACTTTGCGAAGTTGTTTAAATAATCTAGGATTTTTAGCTTTTATCTGATCAAGTACTTTTACAAGAGCGATAGAGGAAGCAGCACCCGATGTTAATATTCCTGCCCCTTCTTCAATATTAGCTCCTGATTTTTCTAAGTCTCCCATGAACTGAATAGTCTCTTCAAATCCAGGAACGTTAGGTAAAGAGTCTTCTAATATATCTTCACCACGAACAATATTAGCTCCTGCTTGAACCACACCTAAAGGGAAATCAACTAAAAGATCTTTAGGAGTATCAAGTCCTTTTATAAGTCCTTTAGCTAAACCCTCTACATCAAAAATATCTTCATCAGCCATATCAGTATTCTAGCACTTCTTCGATCGAAGCGAAACCCCCTTCTTTATATCCAACAGGAAGATAGAACCTATCCTCCTCAGTTGCTACACTTCTAGACATTTTACTTGTTAAATACTTTAGATTTTGTTCTTCGTTTATAGAATCTAATAGTTGTTGAGGTGTTTTAAAACCTTTACCATATTTAACAAAACCTATGCCATTATCTCTAATAACTTGTGTTTCAAGGCCTAGTTCTTTCATGTCATGACTTATATTTTTTATTACTGCTAGTATTTTTTTTTGTTCTTCTCGCATTGATTGTTTTGTTGAATCAGGAAGATAAGGCATTTTTTCAATATCAAGAGCCAATGCTCTAAATTTATTTCGATTATCAAACAATGCTTTTTCTAAAATTTTATGTACACCATTTCGTTGAATGTTTGTAAAGAAACGAGGATATTTTACATGATTTAATATTCTATTGTCTTTTCCAAATTTATTAAATATTTCTATACGTCTTGCTGTCATCAACTCATGACCTCTTTGCAATCCTTTTATCATTACTTTATACTTTTCAAAGTCTGCTTCTTCTTTTTTAGAATACATGAAAGGTTCATAGTATTCATTTCTGACTTTAGATTGTTTTATAAATTTATCAGGATCAACAGGAGCTTCTATAATAGTAAATCTTGATTCAATGTTTCCAGGCTCTTTCAACATCTCTTCAACATAAGGATATTTATTTAGAGACGCTCCGACGTTTTCAGGATCAAACTCAGTGTCCATGTTTCCGTTTTGTAATTCTTTTCTATATTTATTTTTTAATTGTAAAAAAGCATCAAAATCCTGTACGGTGCCTCTATCTCCGTAAATAGTATCAGAAAAATTAAAATCAGGATCTTGTTCTAGTCCTTCTGATGTTTGTTTTCTAATTTTAAAATTAGTATATGCATCTAAAATAGTTTTTTGATCCATAAGATCTCTGTTTTCAAAAGTATTTGTTTTAAAAACCGCACCTCCCATTTCTCTATATCCTAAGTCATTTAGTAATAATCTTATACTAAAAGCAGGCGTTTCTTCTTTTTGTGCGATCTGACTTATAACACCAGCTAAATACTGATTATTAAAATATTCTTCTGAATATCTTTTAGGAAAAGCCATTGTCCCTTCATCAATTGATTGCAGCATAGAGTCTGGCATTTCATAAGGCAAAGGGAAGACATGCTTTTCATTTGTAAAATCAAAATTTTCATACACTCCTTCTGTTCTATTTAAACGAGAGTTTGATTCTATTGGCATATTTATTAAATCGTTTCTTACATTTTCAGGTAAATTAGAAAATCTTTCTTGATAAAAAGTATTTGCTTCTTCTCTTTGTTTTATTACTCTATCACTTAGTTTATTCTTAACAGCAGGCTCTGTTGTTGTAGGAGCCACAACATCATCAGCAAAACTAAAAGGTTGAGGAGTGTCTTGAACAAACTCACTTCCAAAAATTTCTTCAATATCAGTTTCTGGTGGCGTTTCTGGTTCTGGTGGAGGCTCGGGTTTCGGCTTTAATCTTATCTTTAATGCTTTATCTGACTGTGCTTGTAGTAATTGTCTATCTCGTTCCATTCTCATCGCACGAAGATCAGCAGGCGACATGTTAAGTAGGTCACTTGCCTTACTAATATAACCTTTAGAAATAAGATCTCTTATTAAAAGATCAGCCTGTCCCAAAGTTTCTACAGGTTCTTGAAAGTAAGAACTTATTTTTTTTGCTATAGGAACAATACCTTTTTCTATTATTATATCTTTAGCTTCTTTAACTGCTCCCATTAATAATACTCCTGCATGCCGACAACGAGACGTGGTTCGTCTTTGTAGTCTGAATCTAATTGTATGAAGTTCCCTTGACGGAAACGCAACAACGCTTGGGTTGTTGAATCGACTAAATCGTCATGATCACCATAAGGGAAAGCCGCGCATTCTTCAATCACTTCTTCTGCCCAACGGTCCTCGGTGCACCATACTTGTCCTGCTTCAAAAATAGGAGCCACGGAGTTGACACGTACATGCTTATCATTACCCTTACTAGGCGTATAAGTTACTACAGGAATTCCCAATTGACGTAGCTCCTGTGTTAAGGGCATACCAGAAGCTTTCGCTTCTATCAAGATTGTTTCGGGTTCCCAGTATTTATATTCGTCTAGCGCGATCTCTTTGAGCTCAGGAAAATCCCATCTGCCTTTACGCATCGCAAGAAGGATAATGTGCCATGGGCCGTGTTCCACGGGTTTAAATACACCCCACGTTGTTATCGCACTAAAGTCTGCTGTTTCTTTTTTACTGAACGCTGTATCATAACTTTGTATGACGTGAGCTAATTGTGGTATTTGTTCCTTGGGCCATACTTTCCACCATTCTCTTTTTATGATTGACCCTTCTTCAGATGTAGGAGCTTGTTGCCATTGTGCTTGCCATTTTTGTTCGGATAAAGATGCTTTGACACCCTTTAATTCATCTATCTTCCAAAACTGTGGCCATAGTGGTTCATCGTTCAAAACAGCAGGAAACTCAACCACGTCCCATTGATCAGAGTTTTCGTTCGATTGTGCATTTAATAATTTTCCCGTAAGATCCTTTGTGGACCAACGAGTCATAACTACAACAATAGCACCACCAGGTTGAAGACGTTGTCTAGGTCCAGAGGTGTACCATTCGTATGCGTTGTCCATGGCTGTTTGTGAGAGAGCGTCTTGCTCGGAGTGAGGATCATCAATAATAAGCAAGTCAGCACCACGCCCAGTAATAGCACCACCCACACCAGCAGCAAAATACTCTCCACCAGCGTGAGTTGTAAAACGCCCCGCAGCCTTTGAGTCTTGAGATAAGCTAACAGTCGGGTATACATCTTTAAATTCTTGTTGGTCAAATAGGTTCCTCACTTTCCTACCAAAGTTATACGACAATTCTGCCGTGTGTGTAGTTTGTATTATCTTTAATTTTGGTTTTTGTCCAAGCATCCATGCAGGAAACAAATGTGAAGCAAACTCTGACTTTGTATGTCTTGGCGGCATATTGACAATCAATCGTTTTATCTTTCCACGTGAAATGTCTTCAAACTTTTTTGCAATAATTTTATGATGTGAACCTGCAATAAATTCTGGCCAAACTTTTTTTACAAAAGTAAGAAAGGTGGAACGGGACTCCTCCGCCATTTTGATTTGCAAATTCCTTAATTCGTATTTTAAGACTTCCGTTGGAATTTCAGATTTTTTCATAAAAAAGTTATATCATACTTTGTGTTTGTGTAAAACTCAAGCACTAGGATAAACCTCACGACCGACCACCGAAAAGGGTTGGTGGGGGTGCGAAGATTACCAGATCTAGTTTGAGATAGTTTGTAAGTACCTAGATGTTGTAGGTGAGGTAGTACCTGCCATCTGAAGTGGAACTGGCTGCCTGGCTGCATCAGGCTCCTGCTGCACCAGGAGTTCCTAGCTGCTGGTGATAAGACGTAAAAAAAGGGGCGAGTGATCGCCCCTTCTACCAGCCCTCGAGGGTAACTGTTATGTTATGTGTTGTGCTAATCGTTGCATGATCTTAGTTCCCCAATCTTTAACGTACTGAGGTGCATGAGGATCAAGAACAATCGACTCGACTTCACTTTCTAAAACTTTGTACAAAGCTTTCCAATTAATGTTGTCAACGTGAGTTGCTCTAACATCATTAGGATTAGGAGTAGTAACTGCATTATTATCTCTAGTTCTTAAACCAAAGGTCTGCTCTACTACTGCTAAACGTCTGTCTAAATCATTATCTGGCATTTTGATTTCTCCTTTCTAATTAACTTCTTACTCCCATTTCTTTTTATAGTCAAACTTTTATTTATTTATTTGTGTGTATCTTTTTACTTGACAACCGACCAACTCCAACCCCCGTGGTACATTCCTTATACTACTAGGTAGGCGACCTCGCCTTAAAGGTAATGGAATGGAAGTGCAGACTGCCGTGCGTACCTGTGTTGTATATACTATACTAGGGGTACAGCCGTACCCGTAATGGAATGGAAATGGAAAAGGGGGCGAGTACGCCCCCACATTGACGACTGAACTAAAGTGTCAATTAGTTATCCGCTTAGGCATTATTGAAACTAAGCGGAAATTCTGAAATCAGCTACTTCATCTATCGTAGCTTTTTTGTTTCGTGATACTGTGCCTTCCGATATAGGCATAGCTTGTATTTGTTTATACTGCGTTGGTACTTTGCATTGATGATACGCAATCTCGCCAAGTTTCTCCTTGACCAACTGCGTGTCAATCTTAGCACCCAATTTTTGCGTGACATGAACTGAGTAATCCCTCCCATGTAATAGATTAGCGTTCTCGCTCATAGACAAGTCTATCATCAGTTGTCTATTGACTTTAATAAAGTCTGCTAGAACTTTCTGCATTGTCAACGCTCGACCGTAAGCGTCTACGACAGCCTGTTTGTTTTTCTTACTTACACTAGCTGGACTCTGTTGAGCCTTCTCTAGTACTTCTAATATATTAACAGCTTTTGACATTTTATTTTCCTTTCGTCTTTCTAGTTAATACTCCCTTTATATCCCATGTTATTCTACTTGTCAAATCTTTTTTTATTTTTTTTCCACACGAACTTCCACTCCCGTACCTGCCAGCTTGTGTACTACTACTATAGTACCCACGACCCGTTCCTGTGATGGAATGGAGATGCGGTTTACTTACCATGGCACAATAGTCCAATCCACGAGATCCATCAGGGATGCAACCAGCAGCAGCGTAGCGGCAGCTACCTGCTGCGGGAAGACCACCAGGAAAACAATGTAGATAAAGAATGCAGAGGCTAAGTAATGGATCATCGTGCCGATGCTTGAATCCAGTCCTGCATCAGTCCCCAGACTTCAGCGTCCTGGGCCACCAGCACATGCGCACCGTCTCCCCAGTCCAGGTACCAGTATTCTAGGCGATGGATCTCGCCATGCTCGTTAACGTATGCGCGAAGCTCGTCGCTCGGCCCGCCCCAGCTGAACTGCCAACGCCAATACCCTTCTGGTTGGTTGTCCCAGGTATGCGGAGCTACGTAGTCAAAGCCAAGCGCTTCGTACTCAGGGTCTTTCAGGTCTTCCTGCCTCTCCCGCCACTGGTCTTCTACCAGCTCAGCGCAGGTGGGTTCTTTCTTTATTACTGTTACAGTTTCCATCTTGTTCCTTTCTATAATGTGGCCGATCATGATACTTCCAAACGGATTCGGTAGCCACAGGTATGTATATAGTCCCATCTTTTTAGATAGTCAAGAGCTAAGTTCATTTTATTTATCCACGGGATCTTCAGCAAGCAGGTCGTGCTGCCAGTCCTGTTACTACTATACCTACCAAGCTACGTGGGTCGGCAATGGAATGGAGATGCAGACGGCTACCATCTCAGCTTCCTGGTTCCGCTGCAGGTGCAGCTCTTAAAGATAACTATGGTGACAGGGCTTTCGCCGATGGGCAATGGAAATAGACTGGCGTGCCAGCAGGTTCCGCTGCGGGGACACCAGCTCCTGGTTACTATGGTAGCTGGGGTTTAGCCTCGGGTAATGGAGAATGGAGAAGGATCTCGCGTACCTGCTGCCAGGGATGCGGGTCGTGCACCATGTCTATTGCCCAGTAATGCGGGGGAAGGTTGGCAATGGAGCCAATGGAAGGGGCAACGATACCTGAAAAGATATAGAGTAACCTTTGAGGGAAGGCCGTGGCCATAATAAAGTTTCTTCCGCCTTGTAAACTATGGCTATAATTCCATGATTTTTGAAAGGGGCTTAATTTTATTTTATTACTCGTAATTACTTTAAGTTCTACCCAAACCGATATACCATCGCAGATACCATAACAATCTGGCACACCTGGTAACGCCCAGTTCTCAAACCTTGTCCAATGTATATCTGTTAAATTTTCCTTTACTTGTTTCCAAAATTTACTCTCTGGTTTCATTAACTTTCAAGAAAAAAGATAACAACAAAAACAACTGCAAAAACTATTTTCCAATTTAACCACATACCTATAGCTATTAAAGGCAAGATAGGATTTCTATTAACTTTAAAGTTTAACTGCATCTCTTCAACGGGTACTGAATCGGGTTGTTTACCTAACTTCATGGACACCTCTTCATCAGTTCCATCATCTGATTATAATACAACAACCTAAACTCAAAGCTCTCAGCAGTCAGTGCTGCACGCCTCAAGTTCTCTATCCTACGCCAGAACAACTCGTCTGTCATAGGTAATGCGTGGTACTCATACAAATCTGGTCTAACTATTGCTAACATACTTCCTCTCTTTCTAAGGGATATATAGTCCCATGCTATTTTATAGTCAAGACTTATTTTCTAATTCTTTTACTTCCTCAAACGTAGTTTCAATACTGTACTGTTCCTTCAAGTCTTGTAGTTTCTTCTCTACCTCATCTCTTGACATGGAATCAATCGTACCTGTAAGAATTTCTTTCTTGTCTACATACAACCCAGCTATCTGTCCTCTCCTGGTTTCCGCAGCTACGGCAGCGTTCCAATTCCCTGACTCACTAGCTTTATCTCTAATTCTTGCCAATGTAGATAGGGATCTTTCTTGTGTACATTTGTATCTCTCAACAATAGCTCGCCTCTCAGATTCAATAGCTTTTGCAACCAAAGGATATTTCTCAGGGTGTTGTAGCTCAGAAGCACGCACAACTGCAGAATCTTTTGCGTACCCAGCCTGAATCGCACAATGTGTTGCAGTATGCAAACCTTCAGAGTGAACCAATAATAATGCAAACTTACGTTGTTTTCCTGTTATTTTAGGGTGAAACAGTGCATCTGACAGTGCTTCTGGTATAAATACTTCTTCTTGTAATTCTTTGTTTTCTTTCATAATGCACCTGTTCAATAGATGTTTCTTCCCAGAAACTATACAATATTTAATCATTTCATGCAATGCGAGTTATGTTTGTAAATATAAAAAGGTAACTTCTATAAATGTGTAAGTTACCTCTAAGTTACCTTTATTTGGTAGCTGATAAGGGTTGTAACTTGGTAACTTGGTAACTTGTGTTCTGACGTAAAAGAGAAGGTGTCTCTATCTGGGTAAAAACATCTATAGAAAGGGGTGTTTATGCAAAAAACTTAGGATCTTCACGCACAACTTGCAGTGCTTTATACAAAGCTTCCTTACCATCAGTAATGATTTGCTCCCATTCAGATGGAGTATAAGTTCGGTCGTGTTTGGGGTCGAAGAATTTTATATGATAATTAGCGCAATTATCGCACTTAAATATTTTTCTTACGGGGCTGTTTGGCAGATTTATTGACATTTAACCTCCTAATACGGTTTAATGGAAATGGAATGACATTCTTGGGTAGTTTGCCATTAAAATAAATTGAATCTATTAACTGCATACTTTTCTTGTGTTCGTGAGCCGAGAGCCGTGAAGCAATCAACTGGTCTAAAAAATCCCGTTGCGCTAGTAATTCTCTGTCGCTCATTTTTTCCTTCTTGGTCTTCCAGGTCCACCAGGTCTACGTTTATCAGGTCTAGGATTTTTAATTTTAGGCGCTGGTTTAGTTTTATCAGGTCTAGGATTCTTAGGTTTTTTAGGCTTAGTTAATCTACCAAGCTCTTCTTTGAGTTTCTGTGCTGCTGTAAGCATCATACCAGGAGGTGTAGCTTTTAATGCTTTTTTACCTAATGATTTCAAACCTTTAGCATAAGTTTTATGCAACGGTACTCTTCTTTTCTGTCCTGGTCTCAATCTAGCCATACGTGCTCCTTACTTTTTCTTAGGTTTTCTTACCTTCATTGGAATAGCTTTAGGTTTAATAATGTTACCTTTGCTGTCATACTTAGGTCTATATAAAAGATCTCTTGGTTTTGGTTTAATAATTTTACCATCTTTATCTCTTTTAGGCCTGTACAATAAATCTCTTATTTTAGGTTCTTTTTTAGGTTTTCTTCCTGGTCCTGTTTTATATACGCTAGGATCACGTTTAGGCTTAGGTTTTTTAAAACTATCTATTACTCTTCTAACAGTTTTCTTTATTGATCGTTTAGGTCTAGCTACCATTACTTCTCTCCCTTTTTACGTCTTTTTTTAATTTGTGAACTAGCAAGTAAACCTGTCCCTGCAGCTGTGCCATATCCAATAACTTCTTTTTTACTTGGGCCTGTTCTTCGTGCCATCTTACCTGCAGCACCTTTAGCACCAGCTAATTGTTTTCTTCGTTTAACAAATGCTGAAGCTGATTCTTTTACTTTATCTCTTTTTAGGGTTTTGCCTTCTGGCATTTTCTTTTTCATCATTTCAAGAAACTTTTTAGCTTCTTTTGATGACAAACCTTTTCTAACGGTTGTAACCAGTTTAGCAATGTTAACCATGTAGTCTCCTTTTAAACTCCCGTATGAGCGTAACTCTTAACGGGAGCTATGTGAATAAAATCGACTAAATATAGTATATTAAATTACTTGACACAACTAAAAAGGTGGCTCTTCACCTTTTTTAATTTTAACAACGGGATTACTCTCCCGAAATCGTGTAGTTTTTAAATGATTCGGGGTCCAAGGGCGGTCCCCAATAGAATGATGTGACTTCATCCGAAACCCCGTCACTCCACGTTTGGTGGTAGTGCTTATCTTCATCGAGTTCCCCTTGTGAGTCACAAACCGTACACTGTTCAATGATAGTCTCTGCCTCGAATGATAATTTAATAAACCCATTACCTTTACAATGACTGCATATAATCATAACGCCTCCATAATATTTTTCTTAACCTCTCCCATCTTACACGAGTAGCGACTTCTTTCCAAGTCTTAGCCTCACGAGGCGCTGTCTTAGACATCTTTACATACTCTCTTAGTAACCGAGTTCTAAGAGAATCTTTCTTAGCCATGATTCCTCCTTTCTCATTTCTAAATACATCCAGATACACATTTCTTTACTATAATACTCATGCTCTCTGGAACACTCATCAACGTACATACGGAAGGGTGAGTTATTGGTCCATAACCAAACACACACCACAACCGTAGCACAAACTATGCTGACTTTTGCAAGTTGTAACATCGTAAACAATACCACATATACATTTCTTTGCCTTCTTCTTGACACATCATGTTGTCCGTCAAATACTCTCGACTACAATTGTTGCAACACTTTCGTTGATATTTCCATTCTGGTTTAAATTTTCTATACGAACTAAACTTAGGCATCAGTGTTTCTGTTTTCATGCCGCTAGTTTTCTTTTCTTTGCTTCTTGTTTTACTAAATAGGTTATTTGCATACCTGCTGACCTATCGTCGGCGGCGGCTATCTTCTTCAATAATTTATACGTGTCAATGGCGACTGCCACACTTTTAAACTTCTTGATGTTCATCCTGTCTCCTTTAATTTATGTGGCAACTTTGATAAATGTTCCTGCATCTCAATGTCACCAAAATCAAAAGCAGATTGTTCGGGGTCGTGAGCCGCGGACGGTGTAAACTTACGCCCTGCATTACGAGCTAGTTCATTCCACTCTTGCGCAAACTCCATAAAAAGTTTTGCCATCGTGTCATCACCAAGTCTTCTTGCATCACGAGCATTTTCTATATAAGCTTTCGCACGCGTTAAACGTACCCCAAGACGAAATCCTTCTTTGAACGTCATCTCGTATTCTCTTTTAAGTTTCATACTTTTTCCTTTCTTTAAGTGAGTAGGGGGGTTCTTTGACTACCCCCAACCTTTTCCCGTCCAGTCAACATTTCCTATGCTAACAAGTACTTCAGTACCAACCCTCGCACCCTCAGTCATTCGACCATACCTTACAAGAGCCGTGCCTTACAACCTGGAGACTGTTGTTCAGCCATACTCGGAGAATGTTGCACCATTCTCATTTAATTGTTTCTTTAATCTAATTTAATGGGAGTGTCAACTATTATTTATAACAAACATATTTGATTCTAAACACCAGGTCTGTACAAATACAGGATTGATTCCTTGTTCTGCCGCAGCATTATATAAACCATTTTCTATATCAATACGTCTAGATTCACATTTAGGTTCATCAAACCACAGTTCAGCAGTGTGTTTAACGGAAGGCATACCAGGCATGGATACCATAGAAATTAATAACCAAATCTTAATCACCAGCGTCGCCCCAGCTTTCGCCGAGTTCGACATCAACTTTACTTGGTACTAACAACTCAACACAATTTTCCATAATCTCTTTGATGTTAGCACTATCCTTCTCACTTGCAATAGAAAAGTCTAATTCATCATGGACTTGTATGTGTGCTAAGTATCCTTCTTTGTATAAAGATACCATTGCCTGCTTTGTTTGATCAGCAGCAGACCCTTGTATTAATCTGTTTAATGCTTTGTAGGTCCATGCACGTTTAATCATACTTTCGCCGTATTCTCGCTGTGCATCTTTAAGTGGTAACGCTTTAGAACCCCATTCATTACTTGGTTCCCATAAGTCAAAACGACAACGCCGTCCGAGGAGCGTGGATAGATAGCCTTTCTTCCCTGCCTTGTTCATTGTATCATTCATCAATTGCTTAACAAACGGAACGCGCTCATGATAAGCGGCTAGTAGATCACTAGCTGTTTCTAAATCAACACCGAGCTGTGACATCAGTTTACCTTTACCCATGCCGTAAAATAATCCTAAGTTAATTGTTTTGGCTTGCTTACGACCAATGTCTGCCATGTCAGCAACCAACTGATGAAAGTCAGTAGAGTCTTCCTCCTGGTACGCATCAACAAATTTGCCTGCACCAAAGAAAGTTTTTAAGGCGGCATAATGGACCACGAGCCGTGGTTCTTGTTGCGAGTAATCAAAGATACCCCACTGACAATCTTTTTCAGGGATAAACAATGAACGTATCATTGGTCCTAAAATAGCATTACGTGCAGGGATCTGTTGTAAGTTAGGATTAGAATAACTAAACCTACCTGTTACCGTTCCTCCTTGGTCGGATCGCATCTGGTGGATCTCAGCATGAATCCTCCCTCGGTGCGAATGCTTGAGTATTGTGTCGATGAACGTTGTTCTCGCTTTGTTAATCTCACGCGCTTCCACAACCATTTTAGCAAGAGGGGAATCATGTGTCGCAAGAAAGTTCTTGTCAAACTTTGGTTGCCCTGTTGGAGTACGATCATATGGCAATGAAAGACTATCGAACGCCTTTGCCACGCTAGCGGCAGCCCAGACTTCGACATCCACTCCAGAAAGTTTTTTAATGGATCCCAAGAGTTTATTTTCTTGTTTTTGTAAATCATTTTTTATTACCTCCGCTTTATCTAAATCAACTTTAACGCCTTTGCGTTTCATTGCAAAAAGAACAGGAAACAAATCTGTTTCTAGTTCAAATATATTAATTAAGTTCTGTGATGTAATTTCTCTTTTGAGATGATGCCATAAGCGTAGCGTTACAGCAGCATCTTGCTCTGCATAAGTTCCTACATGTGAGGCGGGAAGCTTCCACATTTCCGACTTAGGATCTAGGCCCCACATTTTTGCTGCCTCGTAAAGTTGGGCTTCTGATTTTGACTCTTGTAGATAATCTTTTGCTAATGAGTTTAAATCAAATCTGAACCTGTTCTCATCTACGAGTGGTGCAGCAATTAGAGTGTCTATTATTTTTCCTTTGATGTCAATATCCATCGTCGTTAACCAACCAACATCATAGAACGCATTATGAAATATATAGTTGACAGACGCGTACGAACACTGCTTACGAAGCCAACGTGTAACTAACTCTTTGTCCATATTGGGCGGTGTTTCGTGGGCAATGGGATAGTATCCTTGCCACCCGTCTACAGCAACAGCAATACCAATTACTTCGCCGTGCTTACGAAAATAACCTGGTCCTGTATCTTTAATACCAGGATCACGTGTTTCTAAGTCAATACAAATTTCATCATATCCTGATAAATCAGGAAACGTGTCGGGCTGTACCCATTCACTGGGCATACGGTGTACTTTAGGAAACCAATTAGGTTGTTCTTTCATCTATCTCTCCAGCTATCGCAGCGTAAGCAGCTAAATCAACATAGCTATCTTTTTTATGCGCGTGTTTTAATCTGGCGATTTTAACAAGACCCATGCATATCGCAACATCATGTGGAGTTATTTCTTTATCAAGATATGCACTCCATAACTTAGCAATGTTTTCATGGTTCGTGAGTTTATCACCGTAGTCTTTTTGCCTGTCACCAGCAACAAGTTTCTCAGCTTCTTTTAAGATGTCCTGACAAATCATGCACAGTTCCTTTCGTGAAAAAATATTGGTTCGTATTCGTATTGTCCCTCTGTTCGATGAACAAGATGTAATTCTTTTTTAGCTCGTGTGGCACCAACATAAAATACTCTTGCTTCATCATCTTTACCTTGTTGTGTTTCTGTTGATGACTTGTAAGGACCGTATGATAGATCTGTTATTAACATAACATTATCTCTCTCACCGCCTTTACTTGCGTGTATTGTTGATACTTCAATGCGAGGTGTTGCATCTAATTTATTTCCTGAACGCATGATAGAACGTAAGTAAGGAATTCTTTTACGTAAACCTTTTCCGTTTAACATGTCATACCAGGTTATATCTTTCACACTTGCTGTCCTTGTACTTGATAACTTTATATCTTCTCTTAACCCATATTCTCTAATAAGTGTATCTAAATCATACATGCCTTCATGTTGTCCTTTAAACACACCATAATTTCTTTTGATACGAGTGCTATCCATGTGATGATAAATAGTATCACAATCAACACCAGAGATGCTTTCACCTTTTTGTAAACGTGTCCATGCACGTATCGCTTCAATGTATTTAAAACTAATGACAGAAGATCCGTAGCGTTTATACAACCATCCATAAGCTTCTAAAGATTCTGATATTTGTTTTACAATCTCATGTGTTCGACATAAAATTAACCACTCACCTTCTACCAATCCTTTGTTTAAAGGTCTGATATTTAAGACTTTTCTCATGCCTTCTTCATCTCTTGGTTTGTATTCTTTGGGTATTCTTTGCGATATAGACTGTGCTAATTTTGTGGCAAGAGTGTGCACACTTACAGGTATACGATATGATTGTGTCAGTGGTATAATTGTATTGTTTTCATCTTTTGCCATTCGAATAAAATGTTCAATGTCTGCACCTGCCCAACGAAAGATTGCTTGGTCATCATCACCAGCAACATATGTTTCTAACGCTCCTGATTCTTGTTGCAACATGTCAACGACTTGCCATTGCTGTGCAGATAAATCTTGAGCTTCATCAATAAATAAATATTTTAATTTAGGTGCGTTTTTATGTTTAATAAAATTAACAAAGTAATCAACGTACTCATACTTATCTCTATCTTCTTTAAACTTACGTAAGTCTAAATCCATTTGTTCTATCATGTTCCGTGCGCCGTAGTTATTGAGTGTTGTTTCTCGAAACACTTTCGCTAACCTATCCTCATCATCAGGATACTTTGCGTATGCTAAATTAATAATGTCTTGATACTCACTCTTTGCTGTTGGCATAGATATATCAACACCATTACCTTTACGCATCTTATTAACGTATTCGTGACCCGTGAGCCGTGATAGTTCAGCATAGTCATTATCATCCATGATCTGTGATTGCTGTAACTGCAGGCGTCGGTACGCTAAACTATGTAATGTAGAGAAGTATGGAAACATAATCTTAACTTGTTCCTTGTTAATGTTTTCATTAACCATAACTCTGTCTCTAATTTCTTCTGCTGCTTTTACGGTAAAACTAAAGTAACCAATTTGATTAGGAACACATGCACCAGACTTAATTAACTCTTGTACTTTGTTTTTTAAATAGGTTGTCTTACCTGTGCCAGGAGGACCAATAACAATATGTCTATGCATTAGTAAGCCTCCTCTTCACTAAAGTCTTTTTTACTTAATCTATATTCAGACTCTAGAATTGTAGTAGCTATCTTCCAACAATGCTCTGGGTTATTGTTTACTTTAAGCTTTGCTGTTGTGCCTTTAAACTCTTCAAACATTTTATACTGTTCAGAATCAGATGCTTTGGCAAATCTTTTTGTCTTTAAAAAGTCTCTAAATGCTTGAGGTTTAAAGAAATAATAATCTTTTAATTCAAACACCATACCTTGCAGTACGTCTTGTCTATCCTTTGCACCTCTGTTGTTCTCTATAAATATTTGTAATTGATTTAAGAACTGACCCTTCGCTGTTACCTCACCTGGTAATTGTATAAAGTCATCTTCCTGCATATTTTTTAATAATGCATCTACCATGTCTGCCCATATAGCAGGAGCCATGGGCCGTGGGCTTTCATTCGCTTGCGCTATACATTGTTTTCTATATTCCGAGTGACTAGATAATTGATCAACTGTTAAAATAATAACTTTACCGTTATGCGTTAACTCATACACAGGATTATCGGATACCCATTTCTTTAATCCCATAATCTCATTCGTAGCAGAGTTGCCGACGCCAAACTTTTGCGACTGACATTTAATTTTCTCACATACTGTTTTAAACATCGGCTCTTCACACCGATAAAAATATTTTTTATCTTCTACTTGTTTAAATATCGTCAACACTTCTCTGCTTGGCAAAGGTGGTTTAAAATATTTAGAGTTGTAGTAATCTAATTTTTCTTCTAACTTTTCAGGAAAGCGTTCACGTAAATAAATTCCTAATTGAAATAAAGCCATGTTCCGTGATCCTTCAGGAAAGCCTTGTGATGCTAGTGTAACTAAGCACGGAGGAGCGCCTTTAAAATCATCATTCTTTTTTGCGGTAACAGGTTTATCGATAACGACCATGCTGAGATTCGATAAGACTTTCGTTTCATAATGCTTTATGAACATACTTAATTCAATCAATGCATTACCTTTATCATCAAACGCATACCTTGTGGGAAACTCTGGGTGGTTATACGGCAAGTTTAAAAAGTTACCTGTACCTTTTGAGTTCAATTCAATTTGCTTTGGAAATATCTCACAGTCACCATAGCCTAACCATACGGCTATCTCTTTTAATTTTATCTGCATATCTTTTGCAAGCACTGGTTCAGCTACAAATAAAAATACATGAGCACCCCCACTCTTTGACTTACACACAATTAGGGGTAATTTATTCTCGACAATTTTTGTAATTAATTTTTTATAATCAAAGCCATCGTACGTATCTATATCGATAGCTCCCCACTTACATTGGTTGTTGTCATCAATTGGTATGATACCAAGGGAAGGCTCTTTACCTTCTAAGTGATTAATCCATTTATCTATGGTAATTGGTTCTTTGACTAACCAAGAGCGGCCTTCTAGTTTGCCTGCTTCATTCTTTTCACGGCTTTGTGTTTGACCGTATGCTCGGTCTAAGCCTGTAAATATTTCAATAAACTTGTTTTGGTCGTCCATAAATCTTTCTCATTCATATGTTTAAAGGGGCAACGGCGGTCGCCCCTTGTATAAAGTTTTTTAGTAAGGTGCTTTTTCACCGTTGTCAACACTCTCATCCTCGTGCTTAACTTTTATTTCGCCTTTAGCAACGCTATCAGCAAAAGCTTTTGCAGCTTGATAAGTATCAACATCCTCGACAGGACCTACTCTCGTAATATCCCAACCAAACCACTCACCTAAATTATTAGACTCAGCTAATGTTTTAAGTGTGTAGACATGCGAGTATGAAGGAGGTGTAAACAATCCGTTTGCCCCCTTTAATTTAAGCCCCAACATAAGAGAATTCCATCTTTTGGATTTCTTACGTTGGGTGCTCTTCATTGCAATCAGGACTTGGGAGGAAGTTCCGTCCTTGCCAATGACTAGGCAATAATGATTCGCAGTATCTTCAATATAGTTACCATTAGATAACCTATCTTTTCTCTGCTCATCTCTTGTTGTTTTTGAAAGTATATCACTCTCTGCAGGATAGATATTAACAGGAGCACCACTGCCCTCGCCTCTATCTGTCCATTCAATATATTGACGTTGGTAGGCGCAAGGTATTACACTTACTCCTGCTTCTCCGTCGTATATTTCTTTTGTAAGCGTGTTGTAGATCATTCCACTCTCCGCTCCCTCTATGTATAGAGGATCTCTTTTCTTGATCTGTGGTGACGTATCACTTAGTATACGAAGAAAAGGGATTGCAAGATCGTCCATTCCCAGATTGCCTAATCCTTTGTTAGCATCTTGTTCAAACATGCTAGGATCGAAAGCAACTACGTTTGTTTCGTCTTTTTTCTTTACAGCGTTTGCCATATTTACTCCTTATTTTTTCTTGGTTATTTTAGTTTTCTGTCCGATAAACAAACTAAAAGTATTGTCTGGGACAGATCTTCCTTCTTCATGCCACTTTTTAATAGTAGCTTTCAGTGTCGAAGGATGCACTGAAACTTTTACTTCAGGTATGAGACCCATCTCTTTGATGGTTTCTTGCAAATGTGTTGCCATGTTGCTCTCACCCTTACCGAAACTTATACCGACACTATTCTTAATAATGTCTCCTAAACCATTGTCTTCTAGCCATTCATAACATGCTTTAGATTTTTGTGGATCTTTAGGTATAGATACATAAATGTCTTCTACTACTTGTACCTTTGATCCATCGTACATCTCTGTTGATGTCATGCCTAGCTCTGCCATTTTCTCTGGTATGACCTCACCAGATAATTTACGTAAATGTTCTTTGTAACCTTTTAATTGTTCTTCAGCACTTTCAATCGCACTCTCCAAACGTAATTGTTCTCTTAATAATTCTGCTACTGATTCAAGACCAGTCTGATCTATATTAGCAACATCTTCTTCAAAGTTTATCTTGCTCATCTATTTCGCCTTTCTCATTGATGTTAATACTTACAGAATAATATCGCTTTTGAATTTTATCCCATTTAAGTATTTTAAACTTACCTCTATTCATATCAGAAGCAATACAACATGCAATACCCATTGCAGCAGGATCTCCCATCATAAGTAAATGGTCATTATCATCAAAATCTTTTAGTTTTCTGCGAAGTTTTCTGATGGCAGGCTGTGGACTAAACATAATTTGTTGGCCACTTTCAAATAAAACTTCTATTTTTCCGTACTCTTCAGCACTTAAAACATTAACGTAAGGATTTTCTTGCACAAGAAAAACCATCGGCTCTTTATTTTTTTTAACCATTTCCATCTTTCTACTTGCTCCTTTAATCGTTGTAATTTATTAATGCAACCTTTATATTAATAAAGTTAGAAAGTACTTATGGATTATAGATTTAAAACGAAGCCTTTTCAACATCAATTAGATGCATTGAAAGAGAGTTGGAATAAAGAAGTGTGGGCCTTATTTATGGAGATGGGTACAGGTAAAACTAAAGTATGCATTGATAATATGGCTATATTGTACGATAAAGGTAAGATAAATGCTGCATTAGTCATTGTACCTAATGGTATTAAACGTAACTGGCGTAATGAACTAGGAATACATTTAGCTGATCATATTAATTATCGTGTAGGTGTTTGGTCTGCATCACCAAAAAAAGAAGAAAAAAAAGAATTAGAACAATTATCTATTCTTGCTGATGACTTTACTGTTCTCATTATGAATGTTGAGGCGTTGTCCACGGTCCGTGGTCGAGACTTCGCTAGAAGTTTTCTTTTACGCAATCAAGCGATGTGCGTGGTCGACGAGTCTACAACAATTAAAAATCATTCAGCGCAACGTACTAAAAATATTATTAAACTTAGTGAGCTATCAAAGTATAGACGTATCATGACAGGTTCTCCTGTTACCAAGTCACCGCTTGATTTGTTTTCACAAGTGCAGTTTCTTGATCCGTGGTTATTGGAGCAACAAAGTTATTACAGTTTTCGTGCAAGGTACGCTGTTATTGTTCAGCGATCCGTGGGCAGTCATTCGTTTCAACATATCGTCAAGTATCAACGCTTAGACGAGTTACAAGAAAAGATAAAACATTTTTCTACACGCGTATTAAAAAGCGAGTGTTTAGATTTACCTGAAAAACTATACACCAAACGCACAGTAGCGATGACACCAGAACAGCTCAAAGCATATGTAGAGATGAAAAAATCAGCGTTAACATTTTTAGAAGATAATAAAATGATGACGGCTGCCACAGTCTTGACACAATTAATTAGATTACATCAGATTACTTGTGGCCATGTTAAAACTGATGATGGTGAAGTACAACCAATTAAAAACAATCGCATACAGGAATTGTTAAATGTTTTAGATGAAACGGATGGTAAGGTTATTATATGGGCCGTGTACCGTCATGACATACAAGCGATAGAAAGAAAACTAGGAGAGATATATGGTAAAGAAAGTGTTGCGACGTATTACGGGGATACAAAAGATAATTTACGTCAGTCTATTGTTGACAGGTTTATGGATGCTGATGATGATCTTAGATTTTTTGTGGGAAATCCCAAGACAGGAGGTTATGGCCTTACTCTTACTTCTTCTCACACTGTTGTGTATTACTCTAACGATTACTCATTAGAAGTAAGGTTACAATCAGAAGACCGAGCGCATAG
>WLWG01001178.1_pt1 | contig 24477 bp, 24 predicted proteins | sample 6712871 | NCBI WGS metagenome assembly WLWG01 (sample SAMN12718693, study PRJNA515312) | sponge metagenome | isolation source: marine sponge | host: Mycale hentscheli | place: New Zealand: South Island, Marlborough, Capsize Point | collected 2003-05-01
AGAACCTACGAAATCTTGAAACAAAACGGAATGTATAATGATGTTCTAAATATCATCAGTGATTATTCCGTAGGAAATAAAGATTATTGGAAATTACAATTCAAAAAGGTTATTCAACATATCAACAGACAATACGACGTTTTGTCTTGTAAATATCACCAAGTTAGTTTATTGTATAGTTTCGAATTACAAAAAACTCTCAAAGAACAAAAGATGACAACAAAAAAGAAAATGTTAGAATATTTCGAATTGAATAATATTCATATCTTATATGCAGCAAAACAAAATAAAAAAGAACTTATTAAATCGTATCAAGCGAAGAGAATGATGGAATGGACTAATCTTGAAAATGAAAAAGTATATCCATTAACAAAACAACTAATCGCATATTATAGAAATGTTTAATTGTTAATTAAAACTACTTAAAAAAATATTATCTATACTAATTATATAATAGTGTAGATAATGTCTTCTATTGAGATGTCTAAATTTATGAAATCCCTTGTTGAAAAGATGGAATCAAAAGGGTTAAGCGATAAAACCATCAAAATGTATTTACAAAGATTATATATTATTAACGGAAAAAAGAAATTTACTTCTCTTGTATTCCTTCGTGATACTAGTTCTATCATTGATTATCTCAAAGAAAACCTTTCTCCTTCTACTCAAAAATCATATTCAGGAACTATCATATCAGTTCTTAAATTGAAACCTACGAAATGGACGGAAAAGGTTATTCCTATCTATAACTCATTTATTAGTGATGAAGATATTAAGGAAATTAACCAACCTAAAATGAGTGAAAAACAAAAAGATAATATGATTAGTGTTGAAGAGATTAACAAGATTAAGAATGATCTAGAAAAAGAAGCATCTAGAATATATAGGAAACCTAAAATTGATAGTAAGAAAGACTATGATGTTTTATTAAGGAATTTACTATTATCATTTTATACTTCTATCCCTCCTAGAAGAACAAGCGATTATGCTCTTATGAAATTCGGTAATGATAAAGATGATGATTTTAATTATTTTACTGATGATGATAAACTAGTATTTAACAATTACAAAACAAAAAAAACATACGGAAAACAAATTATCGATGTATCCAAAAATAAACAACTACTCAAAGATTTTAGAATGTATATGAAACATAGAAGACCTAATGCAGAAGACTTCTTACTAGTTAGATGGAAAGGTATGAAATTTAATACAATTAACGATGTCACCAGAGAACTAAATAGTATATTCGGTAAAAACATATCCGCTAGTATGTTAAGGAATATTTATGTAAAAGATAAATACGGAGAAATAAAACAAGGTATGATAGAAGATAGTGAAAAGATGGGTCATTCAGTCAAAACACAACAAACACATTATAATAAGGATTAAATACAATGTTCGAATAAATGTTTTATTAATGGTTTAGGAATTCTATATCTTTCTAAACGATTAGTGCGACCACCTATTTTTTCTATACCAATATTATTTTCTTTACAATACTTTCTCATTGATGCAGTATTTACAATTACTTTCTTACCATCTATTTCCGCATACATTGATGAAGCTAAATTGTTATGTCTTCCATCTAAAATTTTCATATTATCACAATCATTCTTACATCTTACATCTTTTAAATTAGGAATGTTAGAGAGAAACGTAGTAGGCTTCTTATAACCAAAATCACTAAATTTACAATAATCAAAATGAATATAATTATCATATTGTGGTCGTATCTCTCTTATATATTCCCACATTTTAGACGTTTTAGGATTTTCGATCCACCAATATTTAGGTTTAAAATAATCTATTATTTCAAATACTTTATCAACCATAGGCTTTCCATAAGTATCTATATCTTGTAAAAATAATTTTTCACAAAATGGTTCATTATGTCCACATATTATTTTTCCATACTTACATTTTCTTAACACACTCCACCAAGTGCATACTGGCGATGCCGTTATTATATCGAATTCTCCTTCTTTGAATTTTTTATAATCCCAAGTCATTATATCAGTCTGTATATGATTTACAGAAACATAATCTGGATTTAATTTACAAGAATTACCTATATCTCTATCAACTGATACAACATAATAATCTAATTCTTTACATACAACTCCAATCGAATGTGTCCCACTGAATAATTCAAGAACTTTCATTATAGAATATATCCAGAAAAGTATTTTAATTTCTTGACTAAAACGACGAATCATCAAAATTAAATGCAGTCGATTTATCCCCACCATCAGCTAGACTATATTCACTTACCCTCTTCTCGAAAAAATTAGTCTTACCTTCAATACTTATCATCTCCATAAAATCAAACGGATTTTTATTCAAATATATTTTTGGATATTTTAGTTGCGTGCATAATCTATCCGCTACAAATTCTATATACTGAATCATCAAATCACTATTCATTCCTATCAATCTTACAGGGAGAGATTCGGTTATAAATTCCTTTTCTATATTTACAGCATCTATTATCATTTCCCTAAATTCTTCATATTCTAATCTATTTTCATTACAATACGTATTATATAGATATATAGCGAATTCAGTATGTAATGCCTCATCTCTCGAAATCAATTCATTACTAAATGTTAATCCCTTCATTAATCCTCTTTTCTTTAACCAAAATATAGCACAAAATGATCCACTAAAAAACAATCCTTCTACAATAGCAAATGCAACCAATCTCTTTTCGAATGAATCGCTACTAGTTATATATTTTAGACCCCAATCAAATTTCTTTTTTATACAAGGAAATAATTCAATTGCTTTAAAACATTCATTTCTCTCTTTCTCATCTTTGATATAACTAGATATTAATAAAGAATATACTTCACTATGGATTGTTTCAATGAAGTTTTGAACTGAATAAACTGCTCTTACTTCCGCCACTTGAACCTCTTGACTAAAACGATTTACTATGTTCTCATTTACTACACCATCACTAGAAGCAAAAAACGCTAATATCATCTTTATAAAATATCTTTCATTATCAGTTAATAATTCCCAATCTTTATCATCTCCCTTAAAATCTATTTCATCAGCAACCCAAAAGAGAGAAATGGACTTCTTATAAAAATCAAATGCTTTATGGTCTTTAATAGGAAATAAACAAAATCGGTCTGTTGTTTCTCTCAACAATTCCATTCTAGAAATATAATATACAGAGAAAAAAATAAAATATCATTTTGGATCTTGGAATATTCTAGAACTAGCTACTTCAAAATATTTATCATCTAACTCTATACCTATAAAATTACGATTTAATGTTTTACACGCCACACCAGTAGAACCACTGCCCATTGTTGGATCAAGAACACAATCACCTTCATTCGAATAATATTTGATTATCCATTCTAATATATCTTGTGTTTTTTCAGTAGGGTGATTCGTTTTTTTTCCATTTCGTTTATTATCCATAGAGAGAATTGAATTAGGTAATTTAGGTTCATAGTCCGTTCCATATCTACCTTTCGATATATCACCATAGACATCATCAGCACCTTCCTTCCTATTTTTACTTCTTACTTTAATTTTCTTGTGGTATGTATCCTTATTGTATGTAGGTAAATTCTTATAGAACACTAATAATATTTCGTGTTTCCTCATAGGCATTCTAGAAGAATTTAAGAACCCTACTACATTTGATTTATTTAAGATTAAATCATATCTAAACCATCTTGGATTACTATTTATTATATCGACCGCTAATCTCATATCACAGAAAAAAAAATATGGTGTATGATTATCTTTCGATACTCTTTTCAGTTGTTTCCACAATTCATCTAAATCTATTTTTTTATCCCACTTACATTCCGTAGTTCCATAAGGTAAATCACATATGACTAAATCTACACTTCTCTCTTCAACATCTTTTAGTTTTTCTAAACAATCTCCTAAAATTAGGTTCATTCTTTATTTAACTATATATTTTAATTAAGCAAAGTGGACGATGAACTCACCCCTCTTTATTTCTAGTGGTGGTATTTTAGGAGGCTTACTTTCTTGTTTTTTATACTCACCATTTACGATTGAATGTTTCCTTTTTAGATAATAATCTCTCATATATTTTCTTCTCTTCTCTTTAATCTCCTCATCAGTAAGTTCATTTTCTTTTTTTTTTCTCCCCATTATTATATTATGGATATAAAAAAAACGTGTATTGAATGCAACAAAACCCTACGTAATTATAAGAAAGGGGAAAAACCTATCCATCGAAAGTGCTGGTTAAAGTTAAGAGATAAAGATGATAAGATATTTGATTTTTTATTTTGTAAAGATAGACCAAAAGAACAGATGAGAAAAGTAAAAGTAATTGATTGTGTTCCACCTATTATCGAAGAACCCCAAGATGTTATTGATATTGCAGGTAATATCATTACTGATATGATTAAGGAAAATGAAATTCCTCCCCCTTATGAAGAACTACAACCTAGTCTATTAGAGAGGTCATAAATTTTTCATAATCTGGAACATCATCTACATCAGGATTTTTTTCTTCTTCTTCTGCTAGTATCGTAGCAGGTATAAAATTAGGTCTTATCTCACTTTCTATTTTATAAATTATAGTTGTATTATCATCTACATCTGCTGGTAATAGATCGCTTGTAAGTATATTTGTTTTGATTTGTGATATTACAAATTCTTTCGTATTTATGAATTTATAATCTTGTGAAAATGAATATACCGCATCACCACTACCATAAGCTCGATTTACAACTGCCATCACATTTCTAGGATTAGAATCAACATAATATTTTAATGCACTTATTAAATCACTTTCTATTAACCAATATGGTGTTGCTAGTTTAGTAGGTTTATTTCTTGCTGGTATTTCCGCCGTTTGAACCGCTATATTTATATTGGTGACATTTCTCTCTAATGATTGACTAAACATAGGAAGATTAGTATCAGTAGCATTTATGGATATATTAAATGCACTATCTATCTGTGGATTACAAGTTAAGGGATAAGGAAAGTATTGTGGGTATTTTGTTGGTTCATTATCGAATAATTGTCTTTCTTGATAAAATACATTACTTAATCCATATTTATTTAGTAAATCTCCTAGTTCAAAACCTATACGATTAAACAAAGAGTTTTTGAATTTTTTATTTACATCATCTTGATTATCTTCATCTACTTCTATCCAATTACCAGTAGTATCTTTTACACTATATTTATAAAATCCTAGACCACTCTTGGCGTATTGATTATATATTAATTGTCCTAGTGATGGTTTATAATAATCTCCACTAGTTTTTAATTTATTACAAGTAAATACTTCTTGCTCTGGGTCTGGATTTTCATCAGTTTTTTGCACGTTTATATCATTACCTAAATAATTATTCCAATACATATTCTTCCATACAAAACGACTTCTATCTCCATTAAATTCTAAATTGATATTAGGAGAACCTACATTAAAACCTTTTATTAATTCATCTATATGAGTTCCATTTTTTCCAGTGGTCACATCAGGTGATAAAATCATAGCACTAAATGCTTGTTCCCTTGTAAATGTTAAATCAACTAAACAAAAATTACCAGCTTGAATTATTATATTTGGTATGGTTTGTTGTTTTAACCATAAACCTATTACTAATTCTTGTTGTCCACTAACAGGTTCGACTAATGAGATTTGATAAATAATTACATCTAAATATTTACTAGCTTCATAACCACTTTCAAAAACTATTCCATCGATTGTTATACCACCATTTGCTTTACCTATACTAGCAGGAGTATTAGGAAGATTATAATTTTCATCATAATCATCTTTTGTTATTGTAGTGTATGATGGAACTATTAAATTTGTAGGAGATGCCGTATTAGCAAGATTTAAAACTTTACTTTGTAGTTTTGCTTGTGTATCAGCAGGAGCAGTTGCACTATCATCATATTTACCTATTGGTATGTAAGTTTGAAAATTATCTCTATCAGCGATCATCTCCTCTTGTGTTTTATTGTTTGCCATATACAATTTTTCGTGATGTATAAGTTTAGCAACTTTCTTTAATGCGTCTTCTGTGTAGGGAAGATTTGTTATTAATATATCTCCTTCTTGTATTGTTGTATCCGTTCCATTATTTCTCATTAAAGAGCAGTTTATTATATCCCCTTGATTCACAAAGCCCCCTAATTGTGATTGAACCCAGTTATTTAATTTTGGTGTTCCATTAGGTGCTTGGGCTTGTAATCGACTTCCCCAATACCAATAAAACGGATTTTTTACCGCTAGATAATTACTATACGTTGAATAATAATAAGTATTTGCTGGGTCTGCCGTTTTACCAAAATACTGATTAGGAAGACCATTTATAGTTATAACCGCACCATCTCTATTTGTTGCGGTTGCTTGTTGTGTTATAGCAGTAGCGATTGTAGAGTAAGAATTGTTTATTTCTACATCATTAGTAGGTATATCCCCAGTTAAACTATTATTTTGATTTGGTGTAAGCATTGCACTATGACTTTGGAACGTTATATCAGTTGCTATATTTTCAGGTGTATTATATCCATAATCTACTTTATAAGGTATTTTAGTAGTCATAAAATTAAATACTTTATTACCAGTTCCTAGTAATGGATCGTCCATAGTTGTCGATTTCATAGGATCATATACATCATCACCATCATCTCCAAAAGTTCCTATATATAATCTTGTTCCACCATAGGTTTGTGTTAAAAAACTATTTTTTGGAACATAATCTCTATTATGGTTTAATGTAAATAATGATGGTGTCATATCTCCATAATTTAAATTACTAGGATTAAAATAAATACTAGCACCAGATCCTCCACCAGAAGCATTTAGTTTTATAGGTAATATACAAGTATAATCAAAATTAGCGTGTAGATATACCATATACTCTATTCTTGCTTCATTAGTGATATAATCATATTTTGATACTTGTCTAGGTATTTCGATTACATTTGATCCAGTTCCTAATGTTTCTACACATACCGCTTCAACACTTACTAAATCACCAGCTTTACATATAATAGAAGGCGTTTCACATATAAAAGAACCATCATTCTCATTTTTAATTTGTGCTTTTCCTTTCGATACATAGATTAGTTTCGTTTCCATAATTATATATATATTATATATTTTATTTATATATAATTATTCATTCCCCTCTTCCTCATTATCATTCACTACCCCACCATCATCATCACTTTCATAATCAGTAAAATTAAAATTCTTTGCTTCTTTTACGTGTTGTTTATAATTAATTTCAGTTGTAAAATTTAATAACATTCTTGCTGGGACTTCTCTTGGATATAATGTTAAGAACATAAATTTTTTATTACAATACTTTCTATAACAAAACATAAGGGTTTGTCTATATACATCACCTACTTCATCATTCAGTTTTTCCAGTTCTTTTTGATTGTATATTCCATACATCATAATTAAACAATTACAATTATTCCTTACTATCGAATTACAAGCCCTATAATTTTGAACCGAACATATAACACTACAATTCAAGTGTCTAAATCTTGTTGCGTAATAGGTAAGAGCAGATTTACTTTTCATCACATCAAGACCTACGCTGTCATCTATAACTAATAACAATTTCCCCCTATCTTCTTTCGGTAAAAGTAATTGATTTCTCTTTATTTCTTCTAAATCCTCATTCTTGAATGAATCACTAACTATAAAATCTTGAATTATAAATCTTGATGATTCATCTAAATATATACTTGGTGACCATAAATAGACACCATCGAATGCACCATTAGGACGTTTATCATTTCGTCCCCACATATTTTTGTTATATAATAAGTTGTTGATTAATGTTGTTTTACCACTTGATGTTGGAGCAACTATGATAATTAAAGAACCATTATTACGACTTATTTTAGGTAAATTTTCGTGATAATCATTATCATCATCTGGTAAGTTGAGAGATTTGATAGGTTTGACTTCTAGCTCACTCATTATATATATTAATAGAATATATTTTTTCTTTTGTTTCTATTTCCATATAATAAAGATGTAGGATAATTATCAGGGTGTGGACTAGATCGTTGTTTCTCTCTTTTTTGTTTTTCCTCTTCTTCTTTTTGTTTGTAAAATTTCTGTTTTAAATCTTCATATTTCATCATATAGTTAGTAAAGGTGACAAAGTCCATATCATTCGGTTTATTCACTTTTCTCTCAACATCTCTTTTTTGGAATGAATTAAGATTTGATTTAGTTTCTTCTACTATCTTCTTCGGTATTTCTTTTTCTAGACTTTCTTTCTCTTGTTGTTTTTGTTCTTTCATTCGATAATATCGTTCCCTAGCTTTTGCTCTATTCTTCTCTTTCATCATTTCCCTATGTTTCTCTTTTTCAATTCGTTTCCTTTCCTTCTCTTCCTCTTTCTGTTTTTGTCTTTCTAATTTCTTACGTTCCCTATACGTAGGTGGTAGTTCTTCCTTAACTTCTTGTATTTTCATTTCGATAGGTTCAGGTTCAGGTTCAGGTTCAGGTTCTTCAAAATGCACTTTGGGTCTTGGTGATGGTAATGGTGTAGGTGTCACCTTTGTTTTAGGTTTCGGTTTAGGTTTAGGTTTAGGTTTGGGTTTAGGTTTATATTTAGATGATTTAGGTTCTTCGAATACATCGTCGTGAGAGAATCGTTCTTTTTTTACTACTAGTTCCTTATCTTCTATATCAGCTTCTTCATCTAGATCAACGCTTTCCTTCGCTATTTCGTCGATATTTGGATTAATTTCTAAATCAAAAAGTTTAGCGGTCTTTTTGTCCTTAAAACAATCCATTTTTATAAAAGTAATTGATATTATATTTATTTTTAAAAATTTATAAATATAGTATCAATGTGTTCTAAATACCAAGTAGAATACTAATCGCTATTTGATGATTCGCTTGTCGTTTCTAATTCCTTAATCTTATTTATAAATTCCATTCTTTCAATATGTCTTTTACTTAATTTATGTTTTGGTCTTACTTTATTACATATCTCAATTCCACATTCACACATAAATCGTTTTTTACAATATGAATTAATGGTATTACGCCATCTTTCAGGGTTTCTAGTCCTATACAATTTAGATCGTTCAGCAGGAGTTAATGGCATTTTGGATTCGGTTTGATTATCCATCTTATATATACTATATACATATTATTTAAGTGGTTTAACGTATTATATAATTATAGAATTCCATAAATAATTCATTTTTTCCAACTTTTTTCAAGATCACTCTAACTATACATAAACTATACAACTATACATAAACTATACATTCAAGATTAGCTCACTCCTTCTTATTTTTATTACCATTATAATCATAATATTATTAATATATTATATAATATATATATAATGTATAGTTATGTATAGTATGTAGGGTATTTTGAAAAGAAAAACAAAAATGAAAAAAAAAATATAAATATATAAAAGAATTTCGGTGTATCGAAAAGACTACATTCTATACACAAGATTTCAAGAAGGAGTAATCTTACTGATTTAGATGAGAAAGTAATTTATTTTTACAAAAAATTTATGACGTAAAAATAAACAATACATTTTTGTATGGGTTCTATATCACGGAATTAAAAATTATCATTTTCACTTTCAATCTCATCGTCCGTATATGGAACATTTTCAATTTCATTACATTCTTCGTTAATATATCCTGCGTCTTTAAGATATTTCCTTACCACATCGTAGTTAATAAAATATAAAACTCCTAATTGTCCTCTTTTTTTTGTTATTCCTTTGAATTCTTTTATTTCCCTACCGAAATTAGTCCAATTCACTCCTCCGTTGTCGTGTTTTGTTATGTATTTTTTAGATCTCATAAACTGATAGTAATCATCGAATAATTCATTTGCACGTTTAATATCGTGATAATCGATGTCTTTGTGTTGTTTTAAAGGAAGACTAGATAATTCATAACATTTATTCTCTAACCATTTCGCCATTTTAGGAATATTAACTTGTTGTAAATCTTTGTATTCTTCTGTTATAACTCTATTTTTAACTGGACACCAATTAGTTAAATCTACATTTTTTAAATAGTCATAGAACGATCTAACTACTACATCATCATTCCATTCTTCTAATACTTTACTAAAAAATTCTCTATCTTGAATATGACGATTAGAACATTTGGTCACTAAAAATCGTCTATCACTTACTTCTATTTTTCCTGGTGTTTTGTTATTTGATATAAATATGTATCTTCCACAATTTCCTACCTTCATCATATCTTTACCTTTCGCTTCGAATATCAATCTTTCTTGTGTAATTTTGGTTTTAATATCATTGGAATTTAAGAATGTATCTTTACCTTCTGTTTCTTCTAGAACTACTAATAATTTATTTTTATTTAGATTAAATCGTCCTAGAATAGCTTCTGCGTTTGATGTTTGTAATGTATAGCGTTCGCCTAATATTTTTTTACCGAATTGTTCGAAAAACATAGATTTACCAGTTCCTTGTTTTCCCATAATAATCAATGCGGTTTCTGGTAATATTCCTGGTTTTTGAACTAGGTGGGCTAGATACTTTATAAGGTAATCATACATATCATCATTATCATTAGCAAGAAGTTTAATATTTTCTTTTATATATTTAAAATCTTTCTTTTCTTTCGTCATTACCTTTTCAATCTCGAAACTAGTAAATAAATTAAATGTATTTTTAGGACACGTTTTACCATAAGGTATAAAATCAATAGCGTCATACGATTTTAATTTAGGGTCTTTTAACCATCTATCTATAAATGTCTTATTATCATTAAGGACAACATTTTCCATATAATCCCTAAATTTATTCCTACCATAACAAGCAATAATATTATCATCATCTACTAGTTTTATATAATTAAACGGATTTAATAATTTAAAATGATATGCTTCAAAATATTTTTTCATTTTGTTATAACATTCATCATTCATATCTTTCATCTTATTTTTCAATTCTTTGATTTTCTTTTTCTTTGCACTAGCTTTAAGGTCTTCATCATTTTCTATCTTTTCGATTTCTTCTAACAATTTATCTCCTTCTTCTGTATTTTTGTATTTAATCATATTATTAATATTAAAAGGTAGTTTGAATAAATGATCTAGTTTGTATTTTTCTTCTGGATTAGAATCATAAGCCCATTTATATAATGTTCCCCAACCTATATCTTGGTCTGGTTTCTTTTCTTCTATTCCTTCATAAGTAAGTTTATTATATAATGCGTCATCATAATTAGGACATAATTTACAATAATTATCATAATTTTCGTAATCTTGAATACCCAAAATGTTAATATGTAAATAGGTTAATTTAATCCACCCACTTCTTTCACTGAAAAGGTTTTTATCGACTATATTCATATATTTCCAAAATTTAGTCACCAGTTTCTCATCTAGTGGTGGTTTATCTTCTTTTGTGTTTTGTGATATGGATTGTTCCTTAATAATCAATTTAGGTTTGGTTTCGTTTGATTTAACATTTTTAAAGAGTTTTTGTGGTGGTTTAGGTGTTATGAGTTCTTCATTTCCCCACATATACTGGATAAATGTATCTTCAATCGTTCCGTTTATAAGTTCTCCATATCTAGTTTTTTCACCTTTTTTATAGTTATATACACAACTCATTTTACCGCCATCACCAGTTCTATATACTGATGCGTCAATTTCAATCCATTTAGCGTAAGAACCTAAATGTTTCAATATATTAGTTCTTACTTCTCCCATACAATAAGTTCTAGTATCTTTCATATTTTTCAACTTATATTTTTTGTTTCTTAATGAAAATGAGATTTTAGCTGGTTTAGGATTTCCGTTAATACTATTTTTATAATTCCAAGATGAGCGATTAATAAGACAATAATCTTCATATTCTCCTTGTTGTAATAACTTTTCAATCGAATTAACAACTTTATCGAATTCTTCTTTTGTATCTGGAACAATATATTTATATTCACCATATTCATCTCTATACGATTTATTGTTTTCCTTAACTTTATGTGAATCAATATCCCAAAAAGGGTGGGTTTCCTTATCTGGAATTATCCATTCATAAAAAGGATTAGGTTCATCTAAATCGGCATCTGTTAAAACTCTAACTTGATCTGGACTAGTTTGAAGAGAATTAACTCCTAAAATATGTGGTGTTGTAGGTCTTTGAATATCGATAGTCATATCTCCGTTATATATAAACATAAGATTATATATTTAAGTATTTTTTCGTATTAAATATATAATTTTATCATACCATAATTACCAACCTTGTGAATAACTTTTATGACTTACATCATAGGTGTCTATCGAAGGCGTAATCATATATCCTCTTTCCGCTATTGTTTTAGGCATATTAGGTATTTTAATATCACTAGTAGGCACTGGGGTAGTATGTAAAATATCTCTTCCTACAAAATCGGCGGTTGTTTTACCTGCTTCAAATAAGGCGAATAAATCAGCACCTAAACCAATTGCAGCACCGATAGGAGCAAGAATTCCTGTTGAATCTAGTGCTACACCAGCAACTTGTGCTACTCCTTCTCCTACGGCTTCTGCTCCTGCGTCTTCAACTGCGGATGCCGATTTTCCTAATGCTTCTCCTACTTCTTCCGCTCCTGATTTAGGTTCTTTAACAAGTTCTGGAACTTCATTACCACCTCCTGATAAAGGTTTATAATCTTGTAATTGTTCTATCGGTGTAATATCACTTTTACCCATAGGTTGTAATTCGACTTCTTTACCTAAACCTAGACCTGAACCATCATCAACTCTTGGAACACTAGGCGGTTCAAAAGCATTTGAATTTTTATTCATAAATTGAGCGAATTCGTTTCCTTGATTTAATTCTGGAATTCCTTCTATTTTTCCAAAGCCTTCACCTTCAAAAAATTCATCTGCTTTTCCATCATTCATTCGATTAACTAAATTTCTTTCTTTTGGTGTTTTGTATGATAATGGTGGTGGGATATTTTTACCTGCCGAAAATGCCTCATCTAAAATACTAGCTCCTGCTTCTTTTCCTTTTTCGAATAATTGTCCTGCTTTCTTTCCTGCTTTAACATCTAGATCTCTTATGGAAAAATCATTATAAGGAACTCTTGCGTTATACATTTTAGTTCCGTATTTTTGTAATAAATCTTTTCCTTGTTTCATAGCGAATTCTTCACCAAGACTTCTTAATGTATCTAAATCTGCTTTCTCCCCTGCTTGAATATCTGCTTCTTTTTTGATTTGTTCCGCTTGGGCTTTAAGATTCATATACCTAGCTAGTTCATCATTATATAAACGACTTGTATCTGCGTATCCTTGAAATCCTAACGACATTATATAATAATAAAATAAAATAATTATAAATTAAGATTTAATACTTTCTGTTTGTTTAACTTCACCTATATTTATATTAATAGAATTTGTCATTTCTTGTTCTTGTTTTGTATTTAATTTAGTGACCTGCTCTATCGATTCAGCAACTTCTTCTTTATTACCTTTTAAACATTCTATCATCTTTGTTAAAACACAATCGCTTCCCTCAAAGCACTTTACAAGGCAGTCTGCTATTCCGTTGTTTTGTCCTCTTAAAAAAGGTAAAACTTCACTTACAATAAACATACTAGATACGACTGCAAGACTTATAATTAAATCTATACAACTTTCTTCTGGCGATGGACAATCGCAATTTGTAGATGTTGAACCGCTACTCATATTCATATTATAATATTATATATTTTCAACAGACTTTTTTTTTAATCGAATAAGTTTGTTTCTAATAGTAGGATCTTCTTCTAATATATCTGCGTGATAGTTTTGTTTATTTCTTGCGTTTTGTTTAGGGGTGACATATCTTAAATTAATAAGTTTATTATCATATCTATCTCTGTTAATGTGGTCTATCTGTAAAGGTCTATTCGTTTTAGGATCACAAGGTCTATCTCCTACAAAGCATTTCATTACTAAATAATGAGCTTTTATTCCTTGTCTTTTTCCATCAATATATAAAACATATCTTAAATATCCTCTTTGATCGTCGTGAGGGTTTATGATTTTTCCTTTACGATTCATAACTCTCCCTAAATCACTAACTAAATAATTATGGTAATTTTTCCAACTTTCAATATGTTCCATCTTTTTATAATTCCTTGATATAATAAATATGTAATTCAAACGAACCATAATATAGTATAAAAAGGTATTATAACAGAATTTAACGCATACCATATTACCATAATTTAGTCCAACTATGATACAAGGGAGTATGAAAACGCTTCCAGTCTTGACGCTGTTTTAAATTACTAAATCTGTTTCTAAAATTACGTCTTCTCTGTTTATCCCTATGAGAAAGTTTTGGATATGCGTTCACCCCAGTTTTATCCTGATAATTTTCCATCGTAGGGTCACCAAAAGATATTTTTTTCGTTTTATTAGGGTCTTCTCTTGAAGTATAAATAGCATCATACATTTTCTTACTATTAGAACTCTTAACATACTTTTGAAATTTCCATTTTGATAAATCGACTTTTACCATTTTATATTTTATATGGATATAATATAAAATTATGAAAAAAACTTTTTATGTGCCTGTTTTATCACCTGTCGAAGAAGAAGAAGGAGAAGAGCAGTCTGTAAAATTTTGTCCCAAAAATACGAAACGAAATAGAAGGCGATATAAACGAAACATAAAAAGACAACGTAGAGCATATTTTGTTAAAGCAATAGAAAATAAAACATACGATACAGACACATTTTTAGATGATATTCACGATTGGTATTTTGCTTAATCTTCTTTTTTTTCCTCTGTTTTATCCTTCTTTGTTTTTCTCATTTGAGAGAAACGTTGATAATGATCGGCCATTTTAGTAGCGGATTCTTTACTACTGAATGACTTCTTGGCATATTCTCCTTTGGTTTTGTTAAACAACTTCCATTTATTCAATTCTTTATCGTATTCGACTTTGAAAACCATAATTCCTTGTATATATATTAACTCCTAAATTAAATTAATATATATTAAACGAATTATTTCAATAATGGAATTTTGTATTTTTCAACTATTTCCTTATCTATTTTTCTAGCTGCACCACCAAATAACACGCTATACAAGCGACTAACCCCCCATTGTCTTGCGGATACGTTAGGTCTAGAACCGCTAGAATAATATGCACCTTCACCTTTTTTTATAATCTCATTTAATCCCTTTGGACTAACCTTTAAAGTTTTTGATATATTAGAGATACTAGTATTGCCTTTGAAGTAGTCTTTTGCTTTTTGTGTCCATTTCGATTCTTTCGATTTGACACCTTTCAATTTAGGTCTATTACGTTTCTCTCTAATACTCTTAACTTGTTTCTCTTTTTGAGATTTAGTTAATGATGATGGAACATACTTTTTAGGTAATCCTGTATCTTTATCTTTACTTGACATTATATACTATAAATATATTATTTGTTGATCTAAACCAAGATTATAACATATAAACACACTATCGAACCAAGATGAATCTAAATCTTTACCATTCTTACTAAATTGTAGTCTTCTAGGTGGAATTAAAATACTTATATCTTCATCTTGATATTTCTCTCTAAAATACACTTTTGAAATTATAGAAATAGGGGAAATCATTATGAAAGGTTTATTTATTTTATGTAATGTATGAAAGATTTTCTTCTTTAAACTAAATGGTGGGTTTGATACGATTAGGTCATAATCATATTTCATATAATTTTCAAAGAAGTCTTCATCTTTATGTATCACATTTAAACCTAGGGATTTTAATATTTCTCCTGATTTTCCACTACAATAAAAAGGTTCATAGAGAGAAACGTAATTTTTCATATAGGGTAAAACCATTTTCCAAATCTTTTCTGTTGTTTCGTAATCATCATCTTTCTTAAATTTATTAGTTTCTTTATTTAATGTTAGTGAAGCCATTTATATATCATATTATAAAAAAGTATTTGAATTAACCTATTGTTTCGACAATTCCTTGATTAATATTCATTACTTTTTGATATAGACAGAAGAACCTAATAGTTCGATTTGATACTCTGTTAGGTGTTGCACCTGTTCCTGCGTCATTAGCAGTTAATCTTCCCTTTTCAGTATAAATAACTGGATAATTAGACATTTTGTGTCCAACTCCAAATTCATTTTCGATTTTATAACCTATCCAATGTTGAGTTCCTATTTCATTACTTTGAGTATGTGAATTACACAATCTAGTAGTGATATGTCTATCATTTATATTCATAGCTCCATCAGTTTGACTTGCTTGATTTTCAAAAGAATATAAGGCACTAGATAAAACTAGGGGAATACCTTCAACTTGATTAGCTTCGTGTCTTTGTAGTGATACATTTTTAAGTGGAATAGAATATACGTTGTTATTATCAATTCTAAAATTATATTCTTCACCTGTTCGTAGAGCCAGAGAATTATAATAACCTGATGTTAAAGCTTCAACTACATTCTCTTGGTCACTTGCTTTTTGAACTACGATTCGTTTTACTTGCTTACCTGATAATGGAATTTGAGCGTCTTTTGTAGTTGTTCCTGCATTTTCTTCATACTTAAAAAATGATTGTTGTGTTAAGACAGCATCGTAAGGAACGGAATAACCTCCCCTACTATAAACTTGGTCTTTAAGTTCTTCCATAAGCTCTGGATAATATAAAGTATCCATAACAAGAAAAACTTCATCTTCTACAATGGTGGATTTAAGATTATCTTTATCACTAACACCAACACTTGCACTTCCATTATACATAAATCTATGACCCCAAGTATCTGGTGACCATTCGATTACTATTGCTACTTCTCCTTCAATAGTAAATAAAGGAACTTGAAAACCGATAAGAGCTGGAATTAATTCTGCTAGACCGATTAAGAAACCTGGTGTTTCACTAGCAACATTCGAAATCAATCGTTTAGGTAGGTCATTACTTTGAATATAAGCATTATCTGGATTACCTAGATCCGTAGCGTCTATTGTGGATATACCAAATTCACTAGATTCTCTACCGATAGAACCATAAGGTGGTAAAAATCCTCTGGCGATTTTTGAATCTGGACTTGCGGAAGTATCTATTAAACCAGCACTACCTACAAAAGTGTCATTTCCTCCACTATGGACATTCGAAACACCTTGTCTATATTCATTAGAATAATGAAGTCTTCTATAAGTATGATAATGGTTTAAATCTCTCACATCACTTACTTCTGCTCCGTTGATAGTCATATAACAACGTTGAATACAAGATGCTATACCAGTAGATGTAGGTAGATATGATTGTGTAAAAAGAGTAGGATCGGCACTATCAACAACAATTTGTGCTAGATGAAGTTGGCTATTAGCATCTAAAATTCCTTGTTGTGGTAAAACGAATTTACAATAAGACTGGGAAATTGTAGTAGGTTGAAGAATGTCAGTCGAACATCGTTGATTAATAGGACGATTAAGCGGTTTGTTTATTAAAACTTCTGGAAGCTCACTCATTTATATATTTCTATATATATTAAAATATATAAATTTTAATTTTAAAAAACTTATATTATAAAAAAATGAATTAGGACATAATCGTCACCATACCATCTTTAAATAGAACTTGATTTTCGTGTTCGAAGAACAAAAACATAGAAGTAGCTGGAAATTCTTGATCTGCTGGTAATTCACTTTGGATACGTAGAGAGAAGACTTGATCTTTGAAATTAATACCATTAGAGAATTTATCATAAGATACACCAATAGAATAACAATTTTCCTTATCTACAAAATTAATAGCATACCTATCTCTATCGAATTTATTGCGTTGAGTATCACTTAAAGGATTTGATAATTCAGTTTCAAGAGATTTAAGGAAGTTATAAATCTCCCAGTCATCACGAATAGCATTAAGTTCAGTATAGTTCTTAACACTATCCGCAGTTCCTTTTGCTTGTGTTCCTTCACTCTTAATCTCAAAATCATAAGGAAGACGAACAGAAGAGCGGTCGTAAGTAAAAGAATTCATTCTAATATTGTTATTAAGAACTTGATTAGCTTTCCTATAAAGTAATTGAGGTGTCATAGAACTATTATAGGCATAGTTATTTAACCATTCACTAGGAACAAAATTACCGATACAAGCAGTAGTTTGTCTAGTATTAGGTAATGCAGTATAATTTTGTTGATTTGAAATAACAACGTTGTAAAAAGATGAATATGTTTTATAACTCATCATACCAGTTCGATTTGCCATAAGAGCATCTACCCCAGCTTGATTTGGCACTTCTGTATCAAAAGATAAAACTAGATCACTCCATTCGTAATAAGCACCTTGTGGGATTGTTGCGTTTTGATTATACCAATAGTTATTATGAATTACAAAACTATCTGGGGCAAGGGTGATAGTAATGATAAGACCATCAACAAGCTTCATATCGATATTTTGTTGAATAAATCCATCTAACAGAGGAATAGAGAAAGAAAATTCCTTATCACAATGTTTAGCTTGTGTAATCTGTTTTCCACAACCGAATTCTTCATCACTTCCATTAATATAATTATTAAAAGATTGGTTCAAAGGAACAAGAGAAGACATAAGACGATTATAATTTTTTACATTAGCATAAACAGAACCTTTCAAGTTTGATACACTTAAAGTATCAATACAAGAACTAGGGCCGATACGTCCATCAATAGAAAAAGCGGTGTCAGTTGGTTGTTCTGCTAGAAAGGTTGTGGCATTAGTGGGAAAAGCATTAGAAGAATTCAAAACTTTCATTTTACCATTAACTCGAAGTGTTCTTCCTAACATTACTCTGGGTAATGCACTAACTTGAAATACGACTTGTTGAAGACCATTACGACTTACCGAAAATACTCCATTAGCACCCAAATTTGTAGGTTGAAATTGTAAAACTTCTCTTCTTGTAGTCATTATAATTTATATATATATAAATAATAATATTTTAAAATTTATAAATTATAAAAATTTACTCTACATCTCTACAAAGCGTCCGTCCTTACTCACAACCAACCTTCTTAAACCTCCTACAAAGGTGACCATAAGTTTATTTCTTAAAGGATTTGAATATTCAACTCGAAGAGATGCATTTCCTGTTTGACTTAAATCATAAACACCTCCATACCTACCCAAAGCCCTACCTAAAACAAAGTTGTCTTTTTGATAATCGAGATTTTTAGGGTGAACCCTAATAGATGATAGAGCCTTCTCGAATTCGAATAAAGCTACTTGTTCTGTTTTAGGTATTCCTTGACTCAATTGTGAAAGTCTAACTTTTCTTGTAGGCATAAATTTACCATCTATAATATAGTTATAGTTAGAAGCATTATCGGTAATTGTTTCTAAATTGTTTTCATATACTGCGGTGTCTTTTTGATTATCTACTGGAAGGGTTAATAGTGATGTAGCCCTCTTATTAATTGTAGGAATGTTTAACTGAATAATCTTCTCACCTGCTAGAACGTTATTTCGATAAGTATCCATAGTTAAATAATCGAATTTAAGACCTTCTGCCGTATTCATTTGTTTCATCATAGAAGATATATAAGATTGTGGTGGTTGTGCCGTTTTCATTATAAATTGGACATCACTTAAAACTACTTTTGGTGTCACCGCAACATCTGCTAGTTTCATACCACAAGTATTTGTATATGCTATATTTGCTCCTGGTGATCCACCTCCTGGGCCTCCTGAAAATTCGCTTCCATTAGGATTACCTGCACCCCCTAAACCTACTAGAACAAAAATCGCACCACCTGAATTAGCACAAGATATAGCGGTTATAGTTCCCATTCTTTTCCATACTGGTGGATTAGCATTATTCCACCCCCATAAATCTTTACCTACAACTAGGTTTGATGCTCCTACGCATTGGTTTTTAACTGCTCTCATACCAGCATCAACAGCGGCTTGTGTAGCTGGAACTACTGCTGCATTTTGCCCATATCCTGGATTTACTTCCGCATATAACGACACCGATGTTAAAGGAGAAGCAGTATTAGATGTATCTATAATACCGAACCTACAAGAATTACCATCACCGATTTCTGGTAATACTTCTCCTGAACCTGATACAATACCCTCTGCACTCCACAATTCTAAACATTTTTCTGGAACGCAAGTGTCTATTTCAATTCTTAAAGAATCAACAACTGCTACTGGGAACAATTTATCACTCAAAGAACCGATTATACCTGAATAAAGGTGTAGAGCAACTTCAATAGTATTTGGATCACTAGTTGGAGAAGCATTTGCCACAAAAGTTCCTGTTCTTCCTGATTGGTAAGGGTTGTTAAATAATTGTGAATTATCCATAGTTCTAGCTGGAAGATTATCAAAATAAGTATTACCAAAATTACGACTAGTATATTCAACACCTTCTAAAAGACCTCTTTTGTGTTTGATAGAAGCGTTTTCACTATATAGATGAAGTTTTTCTGCCATTTCATTATAGTTTTGTAGGTTTTCGAGTGGTGTATTCATATTATCAGTAATTCTTACATTTTCAATAATGGAATGAAGACCACATTTATTAGAAAATCGAACTAGTGCTACGGCATCAGTGACCCTTACCTTGAATGTAAGTAGGGATTGTCTTGGATCAAAAAATGACTGACCTGCTTCTGGGCTGATATGAAAGCGGATTGTTTCTCCTGCATTATAGGAACGTTGTTTATTAGAAGGTGCGTAGTTAGAACGGCTAGGGATAGATTTCTTAACTTCTTCTGCTTCAAAATCTAAATCGACACTCATTATATATTATATAATTATAAATTATTTTATTTTTTAACTAAATATTTAATTCAAAAATAAAAAATGAGAGAAACGTCCTTAATTAAAGTATTTTAATAAGTTCTGGTGACTGACATCGATTTACTTGGAATAGAATTAGGTAAAACTCCTTGTTCTTTTTGTCTAAACATAATGACTACTTCACTATCTCTAACTAATGCTTTTTGTGGTCTATTATTATCATCAGTTATATAAACATCTATTTTATTTAATTGTATTTCTTGAAGGTTATTTAGATCTATCCATACTGGATAAGGAGCTTTATCACAATAAAACCTATAAGAAGCCGTATCGTGTATTTGGTCTATACATAAAGTATTTACAATATAAATCGTTTTTGTAATACTTGATACGACACCATTAGCGGAAGTAATAGGAAGATTTGATATTTGTATATGATTTGAAAAAGCATCACTTCCTAATGTAATATCATTAGTAGGAATTAAAATTCTTGTGGATTCATCTCCTACTGATCCATCTAGTGGAATTTCTAATACATCATCATTACTTCCTGACGTAATAAAACCTAATTTATAAGCTAGTTCAACTGCTGGTTCTCCTACTTCAAAAACTTCAACACCATTCGAATTCATAAACACTTTCAATAAATCATCTTTAACATAATAACTTCCTAACCAATAATTATCATCTTTAAGAACTCCACTAGTATTAAATGGACTAGGAAGTGGGTTTCCTATATATTCTGCGTTAATTAATTCTTGGCTTGTTTCATCTGGGTTCGATGGTTGTGTAAGATTTAATCTTAATATTCCTAAATCTTCAAAACCATCAAAAAACTTATTTTGTTCGTAAGGTGCTGATTGTCTTCCTCCTCCATTATTATTATCTCTAAAATATCGATTTGTTTCTCTTGGATCATACCAACCTTTTGTTAAAGTTCTAGGGTGGTCTGTATTGTTTCCTGCTGCAATTATATGTTGTGCTAGACATATATCGCCATTTGTAGTAGGAAGAAAGTATTTTAATTCATCGCTTACGTCCATAGTTGCTAGTAAGCACCATTTATCTCTTGGATCATTTTCAATACCAGCAATAGCAGACACTGCGGTAATTCCAATATCCCAACCTAATTCGCTTGGGTTTCCATCACTGATAAATTTGAATTTAACATATCTTGCTCCCATATTGTATTGTTGTCCTACAACTCCACCTAATGCGGTGAACCTTGTTAAATCTTTGGGTAATACCCACCCTCCATTTGACGCTGGGTCGTCCCACGCACCATCATTAATTAATTCTCTATCATCTGGGTCTGCTCCGTTTTCTGGACTATTTACATTTTTCATTACTTGAAAGCCGTTCAAAGCAATATTATTCCAAGTAATTCCATCATCGCTGGTTTGAATTCCTAACCTATCATACATAAGAGTAGTGCTTTGTTCGAATTCAAAATTATTAAATATAAGAACGGCGTTTGTATTTAATGGTGCTTTAAAAACAATGTTATATGTCTCATTGGGAGAATAAGGGCCTCCTGCACCTCCACTATCATAAAAGGTAGTTTGTGAAGTAATATCCACCTGTGTTCCTGTTGTGATGTTGGTTAATCTAATTTCTTGTGGATTGTTTGGAATTGGTGGTGCTGGTGCTGGTAGTTGGTAAGGTTCATAAGGTGTATCAGTTGCACTATCATAAGTTCCAGCAACTCCTTCTGTTGAAAGAGTAAATTCTATACACATTTGACATTTATTTATCCATCTCCATCTTAAAAATAATGCAGCTGCAAGTGGTATAGAAGACCTTGTTGTTGAAGCTACATCATAAACGTTAATCATATATTTATCATTTGAAAATGCGTAAGGTGTATCTGGTGCGGTGTTTATACCTTTCGAAAGAGAACGAATTGATAAAGGATTTCCTATATCTTCATATTGTGAATCTGTTAGACTACTTTCCCAATCTAACATTTTAGCTTGTATAACTAAATCTTTATCAGTTCCAGTTCCAGTTTCTCTAATATCAACACCAAAAAGGAATCTAGCATCGGCGTGTATTGGATCATCTGGATCTGGACTAGCATTTAAATCGCATAATTCCATCCATCGTCTATATTGTGTGATTATATCTCTTGCTAGTGTTTCACCATCTCCTTTTGCTATTGCTTGGTCATAACCTCTTTGTCTTATAAAAGGTTGTGAATGAACTCCTATACTACAAGGAACTAATCCTGTAAAACCGATTTCATTAGATGGAACAGCGGAAGTATCCCAGTGAAATTCGGCATCAGTGACCGATGCGTTTGTATTAGTCCATAAAGCATAACCTCCTGATGGTGTAGAAAAACCCCCTGGAAATATATGACCTCCTGTATTTGATTGTTGTGGGTCTGTTGATGGTGTTATTGAACCGCAAGATTTTTTAATTCCTACTCCTGATATAGTTGAACTCCAAGCTCCAACATTATAACCTGGTAAAGGTGTTCCTGCTTTTAGTTGATTCCATCTTCCCCATAAAGAACCATCTAAACCAGTAGAACTAAAACCAGTATTATAAAAATTAGCACCACCTTCATAAACCCTATTTCTAGCGTTAAAAAGATTACTTTCAAGACCAACTCTAAAACCATAATTATTACCATTAAAAAAACTAGCACCATTTGGAGCTAGTGATGAACGCATAGTTGAATCAGCTTGAAATTTAGTATCTACTTTATCGGTAAAGTTTAGACCATTAGGATAAGTTCCTCCCCCAGAACCTGAAAAATTATAACTAGGATTAGTTCTACAAGCATTAAAATAAAGATTGAATTGATCTTCTGCTAGTCGAATTTTAGTTCTTAAAACAGCTTTATCATTTGTAGGATCGTGAAGTAATTGAATTCCAGAATTAGATACAAGTTGCGTTTCTCCAAGTAAAACTTGATTTTCATATTTAGTTCCAGTATAATCGCCATCCATACCGAATTCATTAGCGGATAGTGCATATTTATTTAGCACCTCTGTCCAAGAACCTATATTATCACCTGATTTTTCGAACATCAAAGAAACTGGCATATTCAATACAGCTTTATCTTCATTAGTAGTTTGAAGATAAGTAATAACATCGCTCATATCATCAGCTTGACTACTTACGTGGAATTGTGATGATACATAAGCAATTTGACTATTAGGAGGTATTTTTAATTCTTGTGTAAGATAGTTAGAGAAACGATAAGGTTCATTAGGATTATTAAATCCTGGTTGAACTTTGTTGTTTGAAGATTTTAAAAACACTAAACTCATTTTATTATATATTCTTATAATATAATAAAATGGATAAACTAAAAATTAAAAAACTTTTAAGAAAGAAAGTAATTGAACCTTCTAAAAAGGAGAAGTTAGTTAAACCAATAAAGACTGATAAATTAGGTTTTCGAGATGAGATGACGGAATGGATTGCGGAGAAAGAAACATTAATAAAACCTCCCAAAGCGATAAATAAACATAAAGATGTATTTGGATAGGTTAATATCTACAATTGATAAAAGTATCCTTTCTCCTCATCTTCCTCCTCATCTTCCTTTTTATTCTTTAACGCTTCTTTCTTCTTCTTTAACTTTTCTTCTTTGAGAAATGCTAGATATTCTGGAAGACAATACTTACATATATGTCTTCCATAACCATCGAAATTATATAGTCCTAATCCTTTCACTTTTACTTCTTCACATATATAACAAATTCCCTCAAAACGAAA
>WLWG01001179.1_pt1 | contig 24477 bp, 34 predicted proteins | sample 6712871 | NCBI WGS metagenome assembly WLWG01 (sample SAMN12718693, study PRJNA515312) | sponge metagenome | isolation source: marine sponge | host: Mycale hentscheli | place: New Zealand: South Island, Marlborough, Capsize Point | collected 2003-05-01
GGTTGATTTCTTTGAGTCTCGCGTTCAGTTGGAGGCTTGGAGTTACAAGCAGGGAGAATCGCAGATTACATGGAAAGCATGCAGGTCGTCCTTCAAGTCGTTTCCAAGGGGATACGCACAGGACTTGATGGTTAGATCGATAGGCCAACACAGCGGACCATCGACTGACGCATTTAAGCCTATTGATGGAAGCGATCTACACATTTACAGAACAATGCAAGACTTTAACGTCTGCTTCTCATTTACTTAGAAGGATTTTGGATCATGGCATACAGCAACAGCTACATCGGGGATACCGGACAGGGTGCAGTTATTGTCATCGTTGACAACTCTAACGTTCAAATCGAGCCATGCATGGGATGCCCTCGCTCGATTCAGCTTCCTGAATTGACGATGGAAGCTATCGACACAACCTGCCTTGACGACACTGGATTCATGCGTCGAATTCCAGCAGACGTTTCTGATCCAGGTGTTATCGAGGCAACATTCATTTATGACGCAGCGAAGACTGGACCCACCCAGTTGTTTGTTGATGGTCAGCAGTTGTTGGTCACAATTACTTTTCCCATGTCGCGAAGCACTACGACCCAAGCTGCAACGCTTATTGCGACTGGTTTTGTGAGTTCTCTTGGGTTGCCATCAATGGAGACAAGTACGTTGATGGAACTGACTCTTTCCATTCAGTTGGATGGATTTGGCGGCCCAACGCTTACCACTGAACTTCCAGAAGTTATATGTATTGCACCGTAATCTAGAAGGCAAAGGAGAAGAGCCTTGGATATTAAGCTTGGAAAATGCGAGGGTTTCAATCTTGCAACAAAAAAGAAAGAAACCTTAGAGCGTTACTGGGTAATGGTAGATGGCATGGCAGTTGGTTTTGTTCTTTGGGACAGGCCAGGTCATGTTATTTTTACTATAAAGAACATTGGGCCTTTGGAGAAGGAACAGATTTCCGAGGAGATTGCTGCTCTTATGGAAAGCAAGACTCGCGGATTTTCTGAGCCGCCAGATGTGCCTGATGAGTTACTAAACAAAGAACAGGGAGAAGAGTTCTATGAGTTTGACGAAGAAGAAACTGCTGGAGAAGGCAGCGATTGACAAGCCTCAGAAGCTTGCTCAAAAGTTTTTCGGTGAAGATGTTTTTGTGAAGCTTCCTAGCGAACTTAAGAGATGCCGCAGGGCCGCTCAGATGTTCGATGCTAAGGGCAACGCAAAAGACTCTTACCGAGAGCGTTATCGTGTTTACACGATCATTGATTGTGTTTGCGACAAAGATGGCAAAATGGTTTTCTCCGATGCTGACACAGAGGCTGTTGCAAGCCTCGACTCCATGAAACTCGATGCGTTGCACTCTGCAATCCAAGAGTGGGTGGACAGCAAGGAAAAAAACGAGGAAGCCGGATCGCAAAGCTAGAGACAGAGTTCCAGAAGAACCACCGACTTCAGTGGGTCTTTAAAATATGCTCTGACTTAAGTATTGATGATCCGGTCACTTGGATGAATAACGTAGATCCAGCAGTCGTTGACAGTTGGATCGCGTATCACTTGGCAGTCCAGAAAATGGAAGAGTCTGCCACTTCGGGGGAAAAGCTTGATATGGAATCTGCCCGAGATCAACTGCTAGGAATGGTGCGATGACTGCTGAACGAGTCGGTGCTCTGCGATACGATGTTATTCTTAATGCATCCTCGCTCAAGAAAGGTGCAATGGACTCTCGGTCTGCACTTAAGACCTTCCGCGATGCCATGAAGGGCGCGACCACTGATGTTGATAAATATCAGGCAGGAATCAAGAACCTTCAAAAGCTTCGTGCAGATGGCAGCATCACTCAGGAGCAGGGTCTTACGATCCTCAAGGAACTGAACAAGGATCTTGAGAAGGCCGGTTTTAAGAAGGTTGCCCACAACAAGTTTGAAAAGACGCACCTCAAGCTTTTGCAGGAAGAAGGAGAGCAACTAGCAAAAAACAATGCGATACGGGATCAGCAGGCAAAGAACGACAAACTGCGTGCTAAATATGAAGACGATGCTTTTGTAAAACGTAGGAATCGCAGCAAGGAGGAGCACCAGAAGGTATTGCAACGCGCCCATGAAATCAAAAAAGCGAACAAAAACATATTCCAGCAACGGGCAATGGATGCCAAAAGGTTTTCTGGGAATTTAGGTGGAATGCTTGGGGGAATGTCACCTGGAATGCAAGCAGGTGTATTTGGGAACATTGCGGGTGCAATGGGTGCTAGTGGTCCAATGATCGGTGCGGTCAGAGGTGCGGCAATGCTTGGGGCGAAGATGGTTCCCATTGTGGCTGGATTTGCTGGGCTTGCACTTGCTCTTAAGAAAGCAACTGAAAACGCAATGCAGTTGCGCAAGACCACTATCGATTTGTCTGTTCTGATGGGCAATAGTGACGAGGCGGCGGCGGGTTTAATAAGACGGTTTCAGAAACTTGCTAGGGAAACTCCGCTAACGACAACTCAACTTGCGGAGGGCGCAAGACAGTTAATGTCATTCGGCAGAGAATCAAGGTTTGTCGTAGAAGACCTAAAAGCTCTTGGTACTATTGCGGGGGGCGATGTTGAAAGGTTGCGTCTTTTGACAAAAGCGTTCGCAGATGTGACTGCCGCAGGGAAATTGCAAGGTCAGGAACTTAGGCAGTTCACTAACCAAGGATTCAATCCTTTGCGAAAAATGGTTGATATGACTGGCGAAAGCTACGACAGCCTGCGAAAGAAAATGGAAGACGGTGCGATTAGTGCTGAAATGGTTTCAAAGGCTCTTGCTGCCAGCGCGGAACAGTACAGTGAAAGATTGACCAAGGCGATGGACACTATTGGGGGGCAGTGGTCAAAACTCAAGGGAATACTGTTTGAGTTGTCTACAACTCCTGGTGCTCCTGTCGAAAGGGCCGGAGCGTTTGTCTTGGAGCAATTAAATAACTCTCTAGAGGGTTACGAGCTTTTGTTTGGAAAGATGGGTGAAATTGGAGAAGACATTGGCAATAACATGACTGACTTTTTCCAACTAAGCGCAGACCTTATGAGTGGGAACTTTTCCCAGTTCATGAGCGGCTATGACAGGTTTGGAAGACCAATGAACTTTAGAGAGCGACAAGAGCAGTCGGAAAAGAAAAGAAAAGAAATCATAGAGGCGCAAGAGAAGGCGGCAAAAATAAACGGCAGAACCACCGTAGCAAACAGAAAAGCAATGGACGATGTTGCCAAGCAGACTACCGAGCAAAAAAAGATAATCCAAGAACTGGAAGATCAGTTCAATCGCGTTTCAAAGTTTGAGCGTATGCGTCGAGAGGTCAGCAAAGAACGCATGAGAATGCGAATGACAAAAGAAGACTTTGAAGCCGCAGTTAACCAAATCGATGAACTTGAAAGACTGCATGCGGAAGAAGAGAAGAAGAGAAGGATGGTTGAAGATCCGCAAAAGGATTTAGACAAGATGCATCAGCACAGAATGAAACTGATCGACGAAGAAGGAAGCGAAAGAAAGAAGCAAATCGAAGATGAGTTTAAGAAACAAAAAGACGCTGCTGATGCCTTGAAGAAAACGGGTGGTCCTAGCGATGACTTCACCTCGGCAGGTGCTGATTACAGGTTTGTCCAGCAGCGGAATGCCGAGAACCTAGCCTTTAAGGCTCAGGACGCAGCGAACAAGAAAAGGGAAATGCAACTAGATACGCTCAACCAGCAACTAGAGGAAATGCGGAGAGAAGCAAAGCTAAACACAGAAGAAGTAAGAAGGTCTTTACCGCAGGCTGTTAACTAATGACTATCGCATACGAAATCTGCCGCAAGAAAACAGGCAACGCAACTTACTCACTTGTTCAGAAGAACGGGCAAGAGGTGGTTAGTAAGTCCATCCAGGTTACATACAGGGTTCATGTGACAGACGATGAAGACCCCATTCCTATTCCAGGTTTTGGGCCTTCTTCGGTGGACGAGGACATGGTGCGTAACGCTCCTGCACCAGCGACTGGTGCTAACTTCAACAACACGCTTCCCAAAGCGGGAGACACTGTCTACGAGACTCCAGAGGGCGATGTCTACTACTGGTGGCGATGCACTTCGGTTGGAGTAAATAGGAACACGTCTAACGGTCTTGAGTTTTCTGTCAGTTGCACGTTTACGGATACGACAGGGAAAGACGCGGGTGAAACTGCTGTTGGTAACCCCGAGCTAATTGCTCCTATTATTACATATGCATCTGAGCAGCATGAGGTGACAGCTTGGACCGAGGACGAGACTTACGCCAATCCCCCAGAACCTTGCGTTCTGCCTACAGGTTCTCTTTACAGCAACCCTCCAACCAAGATTGTTCCTCAAGAAGTTATTACGTTTTCTCAGTATGAGGTTGGGTTCACAATTGATGAGTATTTTGAACGACTGTACTCTCTCAATGAAGACACCTGGAACGTCTACGGACCTCCAGTCACTGGCGTAAGGAACTCGGTCCCTGCGAGAAACGCGATGATCACTGACATTGCGTATGAAAAGACTACGGTTCCTGTTGTTGGCGGGACGCAGACATGCTACCGAGTTACCTACACGATACGGGTGCGAAGGTGGGAACTATATGAGTTAAATGACAGTGGCAGCATTGTTCAGGTTAGCCCTAAGATCGGTTGGGACCAGCCTCGCGTTCGCGCAGACACTCGGTACAAAGACTTTAGTCCTCCTTATGCTTCTTCAGGCGCAGTCTTGCCTGCTGCAAATGTTGGTGCTTGGGGGCATCAGCAAATTTACTTGAAGCAGAACGGCGAAGCGCATGCAGAAGATAAGCAGTATGGAGTCCCTCCCTACGATATATTGCATCTGCAACCACAAATTGATTTTGACACTTTTCTAAGGTAACTCATGTCTCTCTACGGTTTTTCTAGAAAAGACATTGCGCAGCAGTTGAGCGAGTTTGCAAAGAAAGATCTGATTGCAAACTACCCAACCAAGCCAGCAAGTGCTCCTGGCCTTAGCGAGTTCAAGGACGGTGCGCAGACTGCAAGAGATCCTGAGCTATACATGTTTAGGGCAGATGATGGAATTCCTGCGGCAGAAGAAGTTCCTGCGGAGGGAGATGATGTAAAAATTGAATGCACAAAAGCGTTGTGCAAGATATACAAGCCTCGCATGCGATCACAAAGTGATTGGGCAGACAACGACAAAGATGTTGACGTAAACAGAGTCAAGACTTTTGCAGACGGGACGCAACAGTCTGGTTCAACTCAGTACGGAACAGCCACATACTGGGTATACAACACTCACACAGATCCAATTCCATCAAACACAATGAGTTTGTGTGCTTTAGTTGGTGGAGTATTGTTCGCTTTTCCTCCGCAGAAAACTCAGAAGCGTATAAGGTTTAGGCTTAAAACAAACTTTAACGATACGGGTTATGCAACGGCATACGTTTTAGACCAATGGGGATGCGGTGGTCTTACATTGAATCAAGTCGTAAACGTATGCGATCCCAGAAAGCTGTTTGCGCACGCAATTGGATCAGATACGCTAACCTCAATACAAGACGCAAACCCAAATAACACTGACTTCCTTCATGCAGGGGGAAGCGTTGGATATGCGGTCATGACGTATGACATCGATCCCCCTGATGAATGTGATAACTGCCAGACGCCAGATAGCGGTTGCGAACCTGCCAATTGCTATCCACGCTGGGAGGTCGAACAATGCACTCAGATTGCAAATAAGATGAGGGTTCAAATCGATGCATTGAACGGAACAGGCAAAATCACAGGAGAGTTGACTGAAGGTGTAAAACAACTGAAATTTAATCCTTCAAACGCATTCATCAGTCACTGGCCTTATGTCGATTATCCTCCTGAGATTATAGTCCCAACGGAGGGTTCAGATTACAAAATCAATGTACATAACCCTCACAAGTTTACTGCTCTTGATGGCTGGGCAATTATCGAGCGTGTTGCACATAGCAGTCGATTGCAAAATGCAGACAACAGATGCGTTCCTTATTCTCCGGGCGAAACGCAAGTAGCTGAATGGCACATCGTCGATGTTGAAAAACCAATTGCAAGGTGGGTATGTGCTAGTTTTCAGGGGTCCACAGGAAACTGGACTTATCATAGTTTTCAAGAAGGTTATAATCCAAACAACCCCAACTACTTTGCTCCTGAAGGCGGGACAGTCGATCAGCACATCCTTACTCATGAGTGCCTAGAGATAGATTGCTTGGAGCACGGGCAGAAGGGCGTTGGTTACTGGGACCCCAACTCCCAGAACTATCAGATAATAAGCACCAACTCTGCTTTATACGGAAAGGCTGTTGACATTGAGGCAATCGCTCAGAAGGTTACTGATCCACCGAGCGAAACTGAGTTGCTTGCTTACGATGGTTGCGATCTTACATATCAAGAGATGTCCCCATTTAAAGTGTTTGGTGCAAATCCCCAGTGCGAGGAAACTCAGTTACCAAAAGTGATCACGCCAAGCCTCGTTCCTGTTGATGTCGTATCTAACGTGACTCGTTCTTACACATGCACGATTGACGGAACTGTCGATCCAACAATCCAAAGTGAGTCTGAGTGTAACAGTGCGGGCGGAACATGGGCGTTGAGTGATGATCTTTGCTTCACATATGACACTGTTTACGTTTGTAGAACCGACACTGCGGTTTCTGAAGACTGCTTGAATGTCTGCTGCGACGAACCGCTAGGTTGCTGCGAGTATCCACCTGGAACGTATACTCCAAATGTTGCTCAGTCAGACTGTAATGGAACTTGGACTGCGGGAGATTGCCCAGCAGACGAATGTATTCCATGCGACTTCTGCGATTTCGGAGGCTTGCAGTATCAGTTTGATGGGATTTCGTGGGACGCTAATGTGCAAAGTGGCTTTGCTGGCAGGGCGTTGCTAAATACAGCAGTCTGGACAGCAGGAGCAGGCGATTGCGATGCGACACTCACCGTTGAATTTGAAACCGATGAACCCAACGTAAACAATATCACTGCAACTGCTTCAGTAAGTCTTGCAACTGCGTCCTCTATTCCAGCTTGCTCTGGAGGTCTTGAATTAAATCTTTCTTGGTCACCTTCAACAGTCTTTGGAATAACCCTGCCAACTGTGATGGGTCAAGGCATGCCTTCTGGTTGTGCTGGACAATACGGACTGAACAACTGTGGAGTCCTGCCATACAATCCAGACTCATCAGGGAACTGGGATAACATCGCAGATATCACGATTACGGATTGCACTGTATGAGTGGAGCAGGTACTGAACTGGGGAAGCTGATACCAGAATGGCTTGCAAAGCAAACCAGAGGTTGTGGATGCAACGACTGGAAGCGTAAAATGGACAATAACGGCATCGAGTGGTGCAAGGCAAACAAGCCAATGATCATTCAGAGACTTGTGCAGCAAAAAAACCTACTCCCTGCTCCTTTGAGGATGCTACCTAGGTCAGCACTCAAGGCCGGGGCGGAGTTGTTGGTTGACAAGGCAATTGCTAATGCAGAGAACCCCACTGATCAGCCATAGCGTTTGCAATTCCTTTGTAGGTAAGTGAACGCAGCATTGATCGGTCTGCGTTTGGGGGCATCCTTTCAAAATCATCACTGGTTGCATTATTTAACTCCTTTGTTTTTTACAGGCATCACTTCGCAAAAGCAATGCGTCCCATCGACAACAACGGCCATGCCAAGTATCGGTCTTTTTGCGTACCTGCGTCCGTAGCGTTGCTGTAGATGCGTGGGATCGCAAAGAGATCCTGCACTGCATCCGAAGATTCGCATTGCGTCACAGGCGTACCAGTGAACTCCAAACGCAGCGTGATAATGACCGATGACTGTTGAACGCATTGCCTGCTTTGCCTGTGCTATGGCAGGCGTCTGGCCCCCTGCACCAGCATCACCGTGCCGATAGGCAACTCCATCGCAGAGCACCGTGCCGTACCTTTCAGTGACCTTCCAGTTTTTTGGCATCCCAAAAATGTCTTTTATCGGACGTATCCATTCTTCAGGGATCTCAGCATCAACTGCTTTTCTGCAAATCAGTGCATCATGGTTGCCGACAAGAAAGTCTACCCTTCCAGTTGAAAAGTGCTCATAGAACGGTTGCATGCATTCATGTGCTTCATCTACTTCGGCAAGTGCTCTTGGAGTGCCAAGTTCTTTTGCATGGTAAGAACATGCATGCAAGTCAAAAATGTCGCCAAGAAAAACGGTTCGTTCTGTTTGCCAGTCGTCTTGAATTTGCCTTACGAAGTCAAAAGCCAGTGGGTGAATTGCGGGAGAATGCAAATCAGGAATCACAAGTACTCTGCTCATCAGGAGGTTCCCAAAAAGTGATTTCAATGGCAGGGCCGCGATCACGCTGAGTCGCGTCCTGCATTCCTAGCACTCTCCCAATGTGCCTCGATGAATCGTCTACAAGCAAATTTGCATCAACGACAGCGTCGATTAATTGCTTGCAATTGCCTCGTATAATGCTGTCTGGATCGAAGAGTCTTTGCCCTTTTCCCAAGATTCTTGTGATGGTTAGATCGACAACACAGTCAAAAGGATGAGGCATGATTTCTTTGCAAAACACGCCAAATCTGAGATTGCCGTCACCTGGATAAATGATTCTGCCTTGCTGCAAGGCAGTAGTCATAATTTTTTTTTCACGATGCGCGGTTGACCAGTGGCGAGTTTGGCCTGTATTCTGGTTTTTCAAATCAGCGTCTATGCTGATAGTAAGGATGCGTTGCTCAAACATTGTTTTTCCTTTGCGCAAAATGGATTGTCGCATGAAAGTCGAAAATCAGCAAATTTGCCCACCATTTGTGGTTGGTTGCAATGTCTACACCAAAAAAACCTACGACATTGGTTTTTCTGATGCAATGCAATTTGTAAACGGATTTCAAGGCCTAATCGATGAAGATAAGCACATCAAGATCATAAGATACTTGGGTCGTCGGCTCAGAAGTGCGTATCACCATTTCAGGGAAGAGCCTTACTATGCTGGGGCTAAGATTTTAGGCATGAAGGTAGACAAGAAATTTGTCACAATTGACGCATGGTTGACCAAACTTGTCATTGATGGAGAAGAGTTTGTAGAAGTCGATATCGATGCTGAGTGCATGATACTTTGCAAGTGCGGCCATTGCCTTACGCGGCAAGAAGCAAAAGGAACAGATCCTTTTGTTATGAATATAGAAGAGTTGGAGAGAAGGGCAATTTTTTACCGAGGTGTTAACCGAGAATACAGGAAATACGATGTTTAGCGAAGCAGACGTAGAGCACCTAAAATGGCTCAGGCTAAAAGCGTTTCAAGCAAGGGAAAGGCTTGAAGCAGCGGAGAAGTTTAATCGGGGTCCGCAGGCAGAAGCGTTGCTGGATCTAATTGATGCTTTAGGCGATGCATGCGTCCGAAGCATTTGGGGAGTGGTTCAGCAAAGGTACAGTTTCGGAAGCGATACCGTTGTTGCTAGAGAAGTCAAAGCAATGGCTAAAGATATTGTTGATGTTGCTTGGGAAGTTGATGAAGCAGTTGAAGTAATTACAGAATTTGTTATGGGAGAAAAGTAATGGGTTTTTTAGATGATGTTACAAGTGGAATACAGAGCGTTCCTAGAAGGACGTTGATTTATGGTGCTCAAGGGGTTGGCAAAACTACGTTTGCAGCAAAGTGGCCGAGTGCTGTTTTGCTTCCTACAGAGGATGGATTTGCTCACGTTGATGTTACTGCAACTCAGAGACTAACTGGATCGCGAGATGTGTATTCTGCGGTCATGGAGTGCGTTGCAAGTCAGTTTGAAACTATTATCATTGACTCGGTAGATTGGCTAGAAAACCTTATCTGGAGCGAGCTTGCCGAAGAAGGTTTTAAGATGGACTACGGCAAAGGCAATATTGAAGCCGCCAGACGAATGGGTGCGATCCTGAAAGCATGCGATAAAGCAAGAGCGGCAGGGAAACATGTTCTGCTTATCGGTCACGCGACTCAAGTCAAGATCGAACATCCCAACGGAATGAGTTGGGATCAGATGGCTGTTAATCTTTCCAAGCAGTGTCGAGCACTGGTTTCTGAGTGGTGCGACGAGGTGCTTTTTGCAGAACCAGAGATGGCTGTTTCTCAAAAAGAGGAGTCGTTCGGACGCACAAGGAATGTTGGCATCGACAAAGGTCGTCGCGTTTTCCATACAGTTGGGAAGCCTGCGTACCAAGCAAAAAACAGGGTTCCAAACTTACCCGAAAAGTTTGATCTTTCGGATGCGGAAGCGTACATTTCCGCAGTCACAAATGTTTCTTAATACGGAGAGAGAAGAATGTCGTTTCAAATTGATCTCGATCAAATCCAAGTCGAGGACCGTCCTATCGGGCCTTTGCCAAAGGGAACCTACAACTGCATTGTGGAAGAGTGCAGTTTGGTCGAAACCAAAGCGGGTGGTCAGCGAGTCAAGGTGACTTACCAAGTGCTCGAAGGCGACCACAAGAATTCCAAAATTTGGGATTCGCTAATGGTCGTTCACAGCAACCCGAAGGTTGTGAAGATCGGGCTTGAAGGCATTAAACGTCTTGCTAATGCAGTCGGCATTCAAGGCAAGATAGCTGATCCTTCTGAGCTTGCTGGGACTAACAGCATCGTTGCTGTGACTGTAGACATCCGAAAGGATGCAGAGTATGGCGACAGCAATGTAGTCAAACGAGTTGCTGGTGGTGTTGTGGACGCGCCTCCACCAGTTCCACATCCGGCGGTTTCTTCTGATGAAGCACCGTTCTGATGGGTTGGTTGACTGAAGGTAATGTTTCAAGGGATTGTTAAACACGGGGGTTTGATTCCCCCGCAACCATTTTTTTAAGGATGCCAGATGATAAAAAGAGAAGCAAGAATTTCAGGCGACCCAGATTTCGAGAATTGGATGTCGTTTGGTGAGGGGCTGACTTACTGCGAAACTGCCAGACGCATGGCAAACTGGTATCACCTTTTCAAGAAGACTAGTAAACTGCCGTCCGAAGTCGATGTGTACGTCAGGGATGTCGGCGGCAAAACCCAGTTTCTGCATACCGTAAAACTGAGCCTTCAGATTGATGTAATCCCTGCGAGAAATGACGGCGGTGAAGACTATGCAGGAATGACTTGCATCGTCTGCCGCGATGCAATGCCTGTTGATTGGGACTACGCTGCATGCAAACACTGCATCGAAGTGTTTTCGTATGATTTCGTTAACGACGACAGGAATTTTGACGCTGCCAACGGAAGGTGACCTATGGAAAGCGTAAAGACCAAGATCAATGGCAAGGAATGGACTATCAACCTGTTGACCTACAGGCAATGGAATTCCGCAAGACTGCCAAAGAAAACTTGGGGAGTATGCAACCGAGATACGCTAACGATTAGCGTTCGCGTTGACTTGTCTAAGCAAACTTTTTTGGACACTCTCTTGCATGAATTAATCCATGCACAAAACGAATTGCTTTTCGAGGCAGAGGAAACAGTTACCCGCATGGGAACTGACATTGCGAGAGCACTGCTAGCCACTGACCGCATTTTTGTGTCTGTCGAGTAATGCCGCTTAGTCGAGAGTTCCTGCTCAGTAGGGGGCGATGCTGCGGGAACGGCTGCGTTAACTGCCCTTACCTGGAGAAGAACATCGTGGACCGAAGATTTCTAGCGTCTGGTGAGTTTGTCCCGAGGGATTACCAGCAAGAGTCAATTGAAGCGTTTTGGAGAGGAACCAAGACTCACAAAGGGCAGAACCCGTTACTTGTTCTTCCAACAGGAGCAGGCAAGACAATTGTTATTGCGGACATCTTGCGTGGCATTGCGAAGATCGGATACCGGTCAATAGTTCTTGCCAGATCGAAAGAGTTGGTAAAGCAAAACCTTGACAAGTTCTCCCAGCATTTACCCGATGTTTCTTGCGGAATCTATTGTGCGGGTCTTGGAAGAAAAGAAACGTCACCGGATATCATTTTCGGAACGATTCAGTCTTGCTGCACTAAAGGAGAAGAGTTCGGTGAGCGGCAGTTGATTATTGTAGACGAGGCCCACGAGATCCCCCAGCGCGATGAATCCCAATACCAGATTTTCCTAAACGACATTCGCAAGACTTCGCCTAATGCCTTGCTGTTGGGTTTGACCGCGTCCCCTTACAGGCTCGATGGTGGACTGATCTACGGTCCAAGCCGACAGTTTGATTACGTTGCCCATGCAGTGCCGTTGCGTAAGTTGATTGACGACAACTACCTGACCAAGCCTGCAACTCTGGTTGCTGATCAGGTCGATATGTCTGGCGTGAAAAAGACCGCTGGCGACTTCAACAAAAGTCAAGTTGAGGGGAAGTTTCTTGAGGCGGGAACTGTTATCACCGATCAGATAGTTTCTGCAAGCGATGAGAAGCAAACCAAGTCGGTGCTCATCTTTGCCAGTGGTGTTGCTCACGCTGAATCCATCCGAGCTAGGATTGCGGACAAAGGACATTCTGTTGGATTGGTAACGGGTGAAACGCTTCCCCTTATTAGGTCAACTCTCATCGACAACTTTAATCGAGGAACCTTGCGGTTTCTCGTCAACGTAGATGTGCTGACCACTGGATTTGATTGCACTCGCATAGATCACATTGCAGTTTGCCGAGCAACTGAATCACCTGGTTTATTCTACCAGATTTGCGGCAGGGGATTCCGACTCCACAAAGGCAAGGATGTTTGTTGGATTCAAGACTTTGGAGGCAACATTGAGCGTCATGGGCCAATTGACTCTCCGAGCTACGGCATCAATACAATTAAAGTAAAAACTGAAACTGGTGAAGCACCGCAGAAAGCTTGCCCCAGTTGTTTCGAGATTCTTCCAGCTTCTGCAACTGTTTGCGAAAAATGCGGCTTTGAGTTTCCCCGGCAGCCGAACGTCGATACCAGAGCATCGCGTCAAGCCATTTTAAAGACGCCAAGGTGGCACAACGTGGAATCTGTCTCGTACCAATTGTGGAAGGGCAAGGGCGGCAAGCCAGACACTCTCAGAGTTGATTACTCACTTAGCCTTGATGGTGACTGGCTTGAGAGGAAGGTTGTGAGCGAATGGGTTTGCATTCTCCATGACGGTTTCGCGAGAAGCATGGCAATGCGATGGTGGATCAAACGCACCTCCCTGCCTTTTCCAATGAAGATTGAGGATGCAATCGATCTTGCGGAGCGTGGAGCACTGCGTACACCAAGGCGTGTTGAGATCGTTAAAGATGGAGCGTATGACAGAATCGAAGACTATGACCTTGAGGATTCTGCTGCGGAAACTATGGATTTTTCAGCAGATCCTGACGACATGCCTTTCTAATTTTGAAAAAAACCATGTTTTGCTAAAATGCTCTTTCTTCTCCCGCGATTCTCTCATTCAGTGATCAGGGATGAGGGAATTGTGGGGTACACATGGATTTTCTGCTTTCAAAAAACAAGCGTCTTCGGTTGCGTGATATTGCGCGACAAGAGTATTCCGTTGCTTGCAGCATCAACCCAGACTTTCATGCGAGCAAGTCGAGCATTAAGAAGGTTGCAATCAGGAATGCCACTCTTAGAGTCAGGAACTCTCCTGAATATGGAGGACTCATCCATGCCCTGTTCCTTAGCCTCGCTACAAAACTAGTTGTTGCTTTAATCCAAAACTGGATTGACGAAAACATTCAGGCAGAGGAACTGTCAACATCCTACCAGAAGGGAGAACCAGGTTATGGATGAGCTTAAGAAAAACAAGAGTGCTCAGTTTATTGCTGGATGCGGAACATTGGCCTTGGTGTATTTTCTGTACGCCAACAATTTCTTTGCGTTCTTGTTTAATGACGACCCGCCCGAAGGAATGGAAAGCGTTTCGCTGGCAACCCTTTTTTTGACATCAGCAGTATCTGCAATTCAGTTGATTGGGATCGTCTCCATTGGTTTAGTAACTGGCCTGCTGAAACCGCTTGCGGAGTGGAGCGTCGATGCGGTCAAAAGCAGGTTCCCAAGCAATGCTACGCCACAAGCTGATGACGCGGTTGACGTTGACAAGTTGCTTGGGGTCCTAAACGACCTCGACAAGCGTCTTAAATCCTTGGAGGGCGACCAAGGTGATTGATATACGACACTCGTCGAGCAGCACTGCAAATCAATGTGACAACAGGATCTCTGTTGTTCTTTTTGCTGCGTTGGCATTTGTCGCATGGGACTCAGGATACTACAAAAAGTGGTTGCCATCAGAGGATCGCGAGGATCAAGTTTCATCTGTTCAAGCGGTTTTAATTATTAAATCTCCTGAGATGACTGTTGAGCAGCAGTACACCGCATCGAGTCCAGTGCTAGATGAGATAGCAGACCAGCGAGGAATTAAGTTTCGAGTCATAGAAGATGCACCTGGTAAAATTTCAGGAGCACCTGAATGGTTGCAGAAGTTGTTTCTTGAACATGAGTCTGAGTCCCCATGCATCGCAGTAATGGGGCAAGGCGGAAAAACAAAGTCTTTCGATGCACCATCATCTATCGATGAGTTCAGAAAAAGGATTGGTGCAAAGTGAGTGAATTTGGGACTGGGTTTATTGACCGAGACTTCGAGGAAGAACCGTTTGGTTCTGTGGTTCCCGAGTATTCTGGGGAAACGTACCCAAGAGATATATGGCGAGACTTAATTGCAGAACAGGACGAACGCAAGTGTTCGCCGTTCCATGCATTTAGGTCGGCAAAGTGTCCAATTTTTTCGCAAGCGAAGACGAAATACTGCTGGTGCTTTGGGTTGGTGCAAGGTGTAGCAGTTGCACTCGCTCAGTCTGGTTACGATGAGTCACCACCACTGCATCTTTCGGCAAGCTACCCTGCTCAACTCTACAAGAATTATCGCAATGTCGGTGGATGGGCGATGCAAGCAGTCAAGGCTGTTCAAGAGCACGGTATCCCAACCGTGCAAGTTTTTCCAGAGGCTTTGATTTCAAGAAGTCAGTCGCAGAGGCAGAGCGTTAAAAAGTCTGCTCAGAAGTACGGCATTGCACAATACGAAGAGATTCCAAGTAGGGACTTTTCTGCTGCGTTCAGCAGTCTTATCGCTCCTGATTGTTCGCCAGTGACTCTCGGACTTAGCTGGTGGGGTCATCTTGTCTTAGGCATAAAAGGTGTTTACGAGAAGGGAAAAGGCTATGGAATACTGATCGTCAATTCATGGGGTAAATCTTGGTCAGGCGATGGAATGCAAGTTCTCTGGGAAAAAGGGAGTCGCAACTGCATCGCTCAAGAATACGTTTCAATCAAATCAGCAAAGGTAATTTGATGGCAGGCAAAGTTTTTGACTTTCTTCTATACGGAGCGGCAACTGTTGTTGTTCTCTCGATCATGTCGAGTGCAACTGTTGCTGAGAGAAAATACAAAAAAGAAGTTGACGACATGAGACTCATTGAGGTTGAAGAGCCTTTGATCATTGAGGAAGAAAAGGTTGACCTTACCTCTGAAGTAATTTTCACGAGTCAAGATGGATGTCCGCCATGTATAGCATTTGAGAGGGAATGCATAGCTCCACTAAGGAATGCCGGGTGGAGGGTTACCAAATGCCCTCCAGATGGCAGAGCGACTCCAAGCTTTGACGTTAAGATTGGAGGGCGTGTTGTGCAATCTAAGACAGGATACAAAAATCGTGGGGCATTTTTTCGCTGGCTGAAAAACGTAGTAGAGGTAAAGCGATGACGACCCCCGATCCAACGACACTAGGACTGCTTGCTACAGCAATCACTGGAATGTCAGGAGCCATCACCGTGTTGTGGCGGCAAACAATGAAACATTTAAGCGTCACCGAGGCGCGTTTAGAGAGAGCAGAAAAGCTGGCTGAAGACTGTCAGCAAGACCGACTTGAAATCTGGAAAGCGTTAGCTGAACAGAGCAACAAACCAACCAACAAAAATGAAGGATACAACTAATGAGCATTGACTACCTGCGCGACATCAAGCCTCTTGAAGACCAAGGGCTTTCGGATAATGTTATTTTAAAGCATCTTCAAGACAGGACTGCACAGCCTATCTCTTGCGAAAATGCGAAGGAGATTCTGCAAGAGAATGGTGCGGTCATCATCGACCCCATCAGCGGATCAAAAAGCGGACTGCTAATATCGTATTACGAAACATTGTCAGTAGGTTCTGAATCACAAGTTCTGATAGCTTACTTCATTGAGCATGTGTTTGGTGGAGGCGTAGAGGTTGACACGAATGTTTACCCACGCAGCATCCAGTGGGCGGACGTTACAGCAGCAATGCCTGCCGACCTACAGCCAGTAGTTTCGTCGCTGCTTGAATCAGCGGGCGGTCGACCCGATGCTTCAAGCAGCGAAGGCGACATCATGCTTGCAAGAGAGGAGTACGAGGCTCAAGAGGCACAGCGTGAAGCAGAAGCTGAGTACATGAAGAAACAACACGCTGCTACGAGAAACTACGATGAACTGTACAACCAACACATTGCTCCACTTTATTCAGCGAAAGATATGAGCGATGCCTCGTGGATGGCAGCACTCCAAGCGATGTCAAATAACTGGACCTCAAGCTAAGGAGCCGAAACATGGCGTTCACTGAAAAGTACGTAACAGTGACTGGCGGGGGTCTGCACGATGGGTCATCCGAGGCAAATGCTTGGACCTTCACGGAGGCCCTAGCAGGTGTTTCTGCTGGCGATAGAGTCAACGTCAAGGCTGGAACTCATTCCTGTAGCACAAGCAGCACTGTAAATGGGACCAACACTGACCAGATACACATCAGAGGCTATGTCTCGACGATTGGTGACCTTGACGAAACACAACTCGGCACAACAGCCGAGATCACGGGCATGCCACTCGTTGAGGTTACTGGCAGCAGAAATGGATTCAAGGGCCAATACACAACTATCAGCCACATAGCCTTTAGGTGCATGACGACGTATTCCGAGGGCTGGGAAACAGGGTCGGGATCGGTTATTAGATCGTGTAGGTTCACTCATAACGCTGGCACGGATCAGTATTACAATATCTTGAGGGCTGGTAGTTATTCTGGTATACATGACTGCTACATAGAACCTCTCGGTTCGACAGGGGTGATTGGAACACACCTGACATTCTCAGACTGTGTGATAAATGCACCCAACGGTTCCCTAGATATAATAAAGGCCAGCAACACTAGAGGTTGCACGATCATAGGCGATGGTAGCGGGACCGGAATATTTACCGAAAACCAAGGCCCAGTCAGCCACATCGGAAATACAATCATCAACTGTGCGACTGGGATTAAAATCAAGTCGTACAACTATTCCATAACTATTCTTGGCTGTTATTTCAGCAACTGCACGACGGCTATCTCCAACACACAGCTGGGCACGTTCCTTATCAGTTCCTGCTGCTATCACAATGTGACAACGCAGTTGTCTGGCTGGGATACGCAATACTTTGCAAAAACAGACTCAACAGACCAATTTGTTGACTCTGCAGCGGACGACTACACGCTGCTGCCGACATCGAACGGATACAACGGCATGAAGCCAGATGCTGTCGCAGATTTTGGCACCACCACTAAACGGGATATCGGTGCGATCAGGCACCAAGACGCAGGCGGCGGGGCAACTCATTACAACCCATTCAGGAACCCACGGTTCTAAGCAACTCACTCACTAAAATGACAAGAGGCTCAGATGAGCAGACCAGCAACTTTGAAAGTAGGCAATACCTCCTACTGGACGATTATGACTTACACCTCAGCAGGAGTGCTTGTAGATGCTGACAGCACGCCTGCTGTTGTTGTATATAAAAACGGATCTGTCACGGCGGACGTTGTGACAATCACCAAACGGTCAGCAACGACAGGCATTTATGACGCCTATTACAATCCAGCAGGTGAGTCTGAGGGTGACTGCTTTACGATTCAAGAGACAGCAACGATCAGCAGTCAAGCTTACGTTCAGTCTTGGAACTTTGAGGTTCTTGCAGCAGAGCGTGGAACTGACAATTCGTCGCCTTCCAGGTACTACACTTTTAACAACAGCAGTGGAACCGACTACGTTGATGTCTATACAGACAACAGTGTTTCTGAAAACCTTCCCAAGGTGCAAAAAGCAATCGTCCGGCTTAAACTCAGCGGAACTGCCGCATCGTCTTCTGACTGGAGGCTTAAGCTTAATCCGCCAACAGGAAATCCTGTGGGTGGATTCGATCTGCTAACTGGAGTAACGCTACCAACAACTGTGTCAAACTACATATTGCAAGCAGAGATTGACCTCACCGAATGTGACAATGTAGATGGATCATGGTCTATTGTTTTTGAGGACTTCAATTACTATGGAAGCGTGCTTAGTATCAATGACGCTGCCGTTGAGTTCTCAGATGTCCCAGCGCAAATGGGTGATGCCACGGCATCAAATCAAACAGCAATTTCAAACGCTATTGCAGCATTGAACGATTTTGACCCCGTCAATGATGCTGTCGCGAATGTGACTCTCTGTGCAACGACAGCAACAAACCTTGATATGCGTGGAACCGATTCAGCAAACACTGTTGCTCCTGACAACGCAGGCATTGCGGCAAACGGGAACTCAATTGCTGCTCTAGCGGATACTACGCCACAAGAGTTCTGGGATGCTCTCACTTCAGGTAGTTATGTCAGTGGATCATTTGGTGAGAGGATATTGACTAGTCAAGGTACGCACCGAACTGTTCATGTTACAGGCAGCCATCACGTTGCTGCTGATGTCCATGAGTTCCAGAACGATTCGATAACTGCCGCGTCGATTGCTGCTGATGCAGTGACTGAACTGCAAACCGGACTCGTGACTGTTGGAACTGCATTCACCTACACCAATGGTGCGGGCGACACTCACAACGTAACCATTAGCTAGGATAAATCTGATGGCAGTAGTTAATTCTTTCGCGAAGTTTTGGGGTGCAACCTACCCCGCAGAATCGAATGTTCTTTCGACGGCACCAACTTACGGTGATGCGATCAATGTACTGCAAGGCACTGCTTCTGGAGGAGGTGCTTGTGTTGGTTACCCAGCAGTTTCAGATGTTCTCTCTGGTACAGTTTATGGTGACGCAAGCCAGTACACCGGAACGCTTGACGTTGACGTTGCAGCTAACGCACCAGATGTTAGTAAGGTTCGGCTTGGAGTTACTTATGGGTCAACCAACCAGTTAACAGGAACGTCTGAGATGCCAGTTGTCTCGACAGTGCTCCAAGGAATTGGGTTTGGTGCTGGCGGAACAGAGTACGTTGGCACGCTACAAGTGACAGGGTCACCGACTCCAATCTATCCCAATGTTGAAAACGTATTGCTTGGCGTTGAATTTGGAAACGTGGGAGATGTGCCTATGGTTGGAGTTTATGAAAAAGCAGATCCTAGTGTCGTAAAGCTCGATGAAACATATGGTGCTTTCGGCACTCAGTATTATGGTGACTACGAATGCCCAGACGATCCTACACCGTGCGGAGAGTCTTGGTTAATGTAAAGGAGTTTAATTTGGCAAGGCAAAAACGCAGCGAGGCTTGGCGTAGACTTTCTAGAAAAGTAAGAAACACTGAGCCTTTTTGCAGAGTCTGCAAAGAACAAGGTCGGGAGCGAGGTGCTACAGAAACGCACCACATCGTCCCGGTTTCAGTCAACCCAAGCTTGATGCTTGTTAGATCAAACCTTATGCCTGTATGTCGCGAATGCCATGTTGAAATACATCGAAACCCCACGGCCCCTGTCGCGTAGTTGCGGCAGGGGTTCTCTTTAGGGGTAGGGGGTCCATTTTGGGTGCGTCATGAAACGTATATGTAGCAAAGGACACTACTACAGTGGTGATCGATGCAACGAATGCAACAAGACTGCCGCAAGAGGTTACGATCACCGCTGGAGAAGACTCTCCGAGCGGTTCAGGCAAGACAACCCACTCTGTGCTGACTGTGAAGCAGCAGGGAGAGTGACAGCATCGGAGCACGTTCATCACATTAAACCACTAGAGGAAAGACCCGAGCTTCGCCTCGTCTGGTCTAACCTGGTTTCGTTGTGCCGTGACTGCCACCAGATCCGACACTCTACTGGATCTCTCAGTAAAGAGCATGACCATCGGGATGAGTGATCATCTTGCTGTCTGACTCTTCTCTTCTCTTAAAATTTTTGGGTTAAAAAGTACCCTCTTATTAGGGGCTTTTTTGGCACTGCCTAGGGTTGTGAAAACCAAGCTCCTGAAAATCGATACCTCGCGAGGTTACGATATGTTCCAGGTTCCAGGTGGATTTGGATTTGCTGTTGACCAGCATCTCAAATGCCGAATAAATTGATGTGATCAGCAGGCGACTGCTGAGTTTTTTCACCAACCGGAGGATCGAAATGAGCAAAATGAACGAAGCATTCACAGAGTTGCAAAGTGCATGCACTCGCGACGAAGCTGGCATCCACTTCACAGAGTGGATGGACTACCATCAGTACCTAGAGTCAGTTGGATTGATCAGAATTCACAGACCTATCCATGACGCGACTGGCATCCCGTACTCTCAAGAATATTGGTCGCTCGAAGTTACACCACTCGGGCAGAATTCAGTTTTGGAGTTGAACTAATGAGCGACAGAAAAATCACAAAAGTCAGGCTATTTTTTGATGAGTCCGACCCACAGAACGAAGGGTACGCATACCGCGCGTATTATTCTGATAGCCACGAGGAGTCGGAAGCATACGATGAGCTTTCTGAGATCATCACGCCATCGATAGCCACTCTGCTTTACCACTGCGAAAAAATAGCGGAGGATCTCGGTGGAGTCGATGGAGAAACTAATTTTTGCCACCAAGAAAATTGCACAACATGGATCGCAAAATGAAACCAAAATACATCACTCATTCGCACGAGAACGATCCTGCGAACATTCAGATCACAGGGATGTTTCGGGATCGCAAGGACGCTGAATCATTCGCTGCAAAGAACGGAGGATACGTTAAGCGCAGCGATGGAAAGATGGATCGACTGCTTGTCAGCGGGTCGGATTACACTCTTTGCAAAGATGATGTGACTGATGAATTGTGGGAAGCACTTGAGGCATGCCATCATCAAGGCCAATGTGATGATGATTGCGAGGCATTCATCCAAGCATTTGAGATTCAGTTCACTGGCAAGGAAACTGCTGCTGATTACTTGCGTCCGTTTGGTGCGTGGGATGAGGATGAACTGCAAAATGAGGATGAGAATCTTTTGCGGTTCGTCTGGTGCTTGGCAGCATCAAATGCCGATGATGGCGACATCGACTTTAAACACATTTCGACTTACTAGTGGTGATTAAATGACTGAAACTGATTTGTTCGTTTTTGCACTTGCAGCAGTGCATGTTTTGTTTTCCATTTTTGATATTTAGGGATGAATAGAATGAAGAAACTGAGAACCATCTTTGCTAACGCATGCAACCGCAATGCGTTGATCCAACGCATGCTGGTTGACATCGTGCTTGATGCACCCAAGTGGCTTGGTGAGTGTGCGCATAGCATCATTGATCGCAGTGAGCGTGGCAGGGGCATGCTGCAAGACATTCAGATATACAGGCAGCACGGCCATCAAATCCGCATGCACCATGCTGCGAACATCTTGCAGATGCACGGTTACAGGCCTCGCATCGATAAGTCTGATGTACCGTGCATCTGGGTCGGTGAGGAAACGATTGAATGCATGTGGGATTCAATGAACGGCGAACCGGATTATCATCCGCGCTGGTTGCCTATGCATGAACGCAATGTTGATGCACTGATTGACAAGCGTGAACTGTTTTCGTTTATCATGCAGCATTCACCTTCAACAGGAGAAGCAAAATGACACAATCAATTCACAATCAATTCAATGCAAACCTTTACGATTTGCGTGCTGTTGCCAAGCTTGAATCACTTGGTTTTGTTGATGAAAGTTATGGGAACGACACATGCCCTAAGATGACTTTCAACGGAAATGGCTTTCATGTAAATATCTGGATCGAAGCTATCGATCCAGACATGCGTGAGGAAGATGGCGATCCCCAGTTTCAGGCGTGCCTTTATGCGTACGGTGTAGAGGGCATGGATAACAAAAGCTATTGGATCGACGGTAGCGAGTATCTTGAGGCCACTTACGGTCTTTTTCAATGCACATTTCCACAGTGCAAGATTCCACGATTCTATAACACAGGAGAAGCAAAATGACACTTGCAGAATTCATCAAATCTAAACGCCATGTTGCCTGCCTTGAAACTGCCGGATGCGTTACAGGCGAACTGAATCAGGAAGGTTGGGTGTACGGTCAAACCGGACTCTTTGTCGAGGGTCCAGCATCGGGGATACAATGCTCACTGATGCTTGAGCGTTCCGAGTACTGCACTCAGGAGATGTTCTTGCTTGAAGGAATGCTGTACGACTATGCTGTTGAGGAGGGATTCATCAGCGGGGATCGTTGGAGCCAGCAACAATCAAACCAATGGGAAGCGTTGCTGATCAACGCGATGCCGATCAGGGATGAGGATGAGGGATCCGATGACCAGATACAAGCAATGGCAAACCTGCATGACAAAATTGAACGTGAGTTCGGAATCGACATGCAAGACCAATTGACGAGTTATTCAATGCAGGGATGTTGCACTCAGGAATACATGCAGGTGCTTTCCGAATTCATTCTTGGCAAGGATATTTTCTCATGGTTCGGGTAGGGGGTATCCGGTCCTTTTTTGAGCATGCACATGTAGCTCACCAGCATCTCTGCTGGTGAGCTTTTTTTGTTCCATTGCACAATTTGCCACAGGACATCTCAGTGCGTCTTGTCGATCCGCTGAGAGGCGCGAGGGCTGATCGTCGGGACTTGTTGATTTCTCCCGACATTTTCTGAAAACGATGCCCTTATAGGGTCAAAACCGGATCGCTATATAACCTGGAAAATCTTAAACGAAGGTTGATTCGTGATCGTTTTTGGTTTGATGCAGGTGCTGGCAAACAATCCAGCATCAGACGATCCCCGACAATGATTCAGACCGACTAATCCAACTGGAGCGATTGGTTGTCGATGGCGTCGACGATGAACACAGTGAAAAATTTTTTGCTGAAACGATGCCCCTTATGAGGGGCAATAATTTTTCCAGGCAAGGGTTGGAAAATGACTTCTCGGAAACTCGCGATATGTGATACCTCGCGATATTACGATATGTTGGCCGCGTGTGGTCCCTGGTCGATTGTGCTGTTGATCGTGCCTACGCTTTCCGATTAATCTACTGCCGGGGAATTGTTCCCCAGCAGAATTACCCCGAAAGCATAGGTGAAAAAATGACGGTTAAACGTAAGCAGCTTCAATCATTGGCTTCCAAAGTATTAAGCGCAGAATCGCTATATGATGTTCCCGGGATTGTCCGCAGGTGGGCAAAGCGCTTACCCGGTTCAAAGCTTAATCGCGGAAGTTGGAAACACGCGGCGTATCGCTTTGCCGATATGCTCGAATCTGCGCATGTTCCGCGAAACGGGCGTAATTTATTAGAAGATTACAATCTTCCCCATAGCATATTCATAGAAGGCAATTCAAAGCTTCCTTTCTGGAGCTTCAGTACACTGCCCGGTGTTGATTGTCCGGGCGCAGGTGATTGCCTGAATTGGTGTTATTCTTTCAAGGCCTGGCGGTATCCCGGTTCTTTCTTTCGGCAGTTGCAGAATTCGGTTTTTATGCGCTTCCAATGGGGGCGAAATAGAATCTTGGAAGCGTTTCACGCTTTACCCCGAGATGTAACTTTACGGCTGTACGTCGATGGCGATTTTAGAACGGTTTCGGATATTCAGTTCTGGTTCGACAATCTAGCGCATCGGAAAGATATTCGCGCGTATGGATACTCGAAATCTTGGCAGCAGTTCCAAGACTACGCTCGGCGCATGGCAGTTCACGACGAGAACTATGCATGGCCATCAAACTATGCTTTGAATCTTTCGAGCGGTTCAAAACATGGCGCAGCTTTGCGGGATTACATGGCTGAACTGCCAATTACACGCGGGGAATTTGTTGCGGTTCAAATTGATGGGGAGGGAATACCCCGAACTATGAAAGATAGAATCTCTAACCGTGAATATCATAAGCGGGTGAGGGAATCGGCGAAGCAATCTCACCCCGGTTTAAATGTTCTTTCATGCCCCATAGACTGCGGGAACTGCCCCAGCAAAGTATCCAAGAAAGGACACGCTTGCGACTGGTTCGATGGCGTGATTGCGATAGGGGTACACTAGTGAGAATCGCAAGCCTGATAGGCGTATGCTGGATTGGGGGTATCGCGATTCTATTTACAATTGTGGCCCCATTCACTTTACCGCTATTCGTATGTAGCGTGATGGCAGCAATCATAGGTTTTCGCTCACTTAAGTGAGCTGGAAAAATAAATTTTAGCCCCAAAACGGCACAATCTGAAAGGATTGTGTCTTTGCTCTGGCGGGATTCTTCCTTTTTCCTCTAATCTTTTTTTAGTTTCTGATATTGTCATTCTTGCTGTCTGTAAAGGAGATGTCATATGATAATCAAGCATTACATACTCTGCTCCTTTTTGTGTAGAAGAATAAA